>Ga0169931_10000632_pt1 | contig 58542 bp, 57 predicted proteins | sample Kivu_15m_20L_FD_129675 | JGI IMG/M metagenome (GOLD analysis project Ga0169931, IMG submission 129675) | Freshwater microbial communities from Lake Kivu, Western Province, Rwanda to study Microbial Dark Matter (Phase II) - Kivu_15m_20L... | ecosystem: Environmental > Aquatic > Freshwater > Lake...
AAAGTCTCTCATCTGTCTTCACTATTTTGTTACTGGAGGTTCTAAAATTGCTGGGAAGATCGGGAGGGAAGAATAGCTGTTGAGATGTACGTGTAAATACAGTGACCGACTTCTTTTCGTTGAACAATCGCTCTACAATTGCCGGAATTTTTGTGGTTTGGGCAGTGACCTCACTAACAATACTACCAATTAGGCAGAGGAGAAGTATTCTCAACATGAGCGCAATATCGTCTCACTCAATTTTCACCTACATGGGTAAAACCTCATTTTAGTATGTATTTTAATCAATAACGTATATCACTAATATGTAAATAGCTGTTTGGCAATATTAATCTTGGTTTTTCACTTAAATCATTTGTAACCAATTTCAGTACCATTATTCTCACATGTGACCTATTTTTTGAACAGAACTGATTCAATTTTACAGCAACAGAGCAAGTTGGTATCCGACCAACTTCTGATTGTTGAAGCTCGTTTTTAGCCGTTGTAACCTAACTAACACCAAATGAGTACGGAGTTTTTTTCTAAAGATTCCCGTATTGTCAATAATTTTGCGTCAAATCGCGATTATGATTAAGACTGGAAATGCAACGGTGAGTATCTATACAGAAATGACCCCTAATCCGGAGACCATGAAGTTTGTGGCAAACAAACTGTTGTATCCTGGTAAAAGCGTTGATTTTCAAGATATTGAGTCGGCCAAACCATCCCCCTTGGCTCTTGAATTATTCAGTTTTCCATTTGTGCGGGGGGTATTCATCGCGAGCAATTTTGTAACACTGACCAAGACGACCGAAACCGATTGGGAGGACGTTAAGCCTTCTATACGTCAATTCCTGAAAGATTATTTAGAAGATGGGAAGACCATTGTCAACGAAGATGAACTTCCAGCTTCAAAATCGGCGGACGGCAATATTATCTTGTCTGAGGACGGCGACGTGGTAAAGCGCATCAAAGAATTGCTGGAGAATTATGTGAAACCAGCGGTTGAAATGGACGGCGGGGCCATCCAGTTCAAGAAATTCGAAGATGGAGTAGTCACCTTGATGCTGCAGGGAAGCTGCAGTGGATGTCCTTCTTCCATGATCACCTTGAAATCGGGAATTGAGGGCATGATGAAGCGCATGATTCCGGAAGTCACCGAGGTGGTGGCAGAGGCGGAGTAAATCCATCCATTGCGCGATACACCCTGAATAGTTTTCCTACCACAACATCAAACCACCGTTGCGGCAATATGCCCTTGAAAAACGGCATGGCATAGACTAGCCAAGGCATGCGGACAAACGTTTTGTTTTTTTCGATTCCCCGAATGATAGCCCGTGCAACTCGATCCGGTTTCAACAACGGAATGATGGGCGAGTGGACCCCATTGAACATGCCGGTATCAATATAATACGGGGTTACGGTTGTTACCCGAATTCCAGATTGTGCTCCTTCCAGTTCCAACCGCATGCTTTCGCTCCATCCAATCATCCCCCATTTACTGGCAACGTAAGCCGACAATTTTGGGTGGGCAGCCATACCCGCTGAGGAGGCGATATTGACGATGTGACCTTTGCGATGGACCAGCATGCGCTTAACGAGCTCACGGGTAAGCAACATGGGTCCGGTCAAGTTCACAGCAACTGTTTGGAGAATATCGTCTGCACTATGTTCTGTAAACAGGCTGCCCCGTACGATACCCGCATTATTGATCAAAACATCAATCGAAATGCTCTCCTGATCCAGCCATTCAATGACCTTGGTGATGGAGTCTGTGTTGGACAAATCGGCGTGAAGGAAATGGCTGTTGCAACCTCTACTATTCAGTTCCTCGCACACGCGATTGCCTTCTCCTGCATTGATGTCGAGGATCACGATCAACGATGGTTTTCTCTGTGCACATTCCACCGCCATGAGCTTGCCGATGCCGGATGCTCCTCCGGTGATGAGCACGACAGATGTGGTGATTTTCGACATATTAGGCAATATAGAATTTCCGAAGGACATTTGCAGTATGCACCTCCATCAGTGGCTCGAGCTGGTCGCAATTGCGTTTGGCATTCTTTCCGTGTGGTTTTCAAAGAAGGAAAATATTTGGGTGTATCCCACAGGACTGGTCAACACGATTGTATACGTATACCTCAGTTTTGATGCCGATCTTTTTGGCGAAGCACTGGCGAATTTTTATTACACAATAATGAGCTTCTATGGATGGTACAATTGGTTGAGAAAAGATCAATACCGTAAGCGGGTGGTCACCATCACATTTTCCAACCGTCAGCAATGGATGCAGCAACTGCTGTTCTTCCTGGTTGCGTATGGTGTCCTGTTTGGTTCACTGATCACCGTAAAAGAAGCATTCGCTCCCGGAGCAATACCATGGGCAGACGCACTGGCAACGGCTTCGGCATTCACCGCAATGTGGTTGATGACGCAAAAGAAGGTCGAGGGCTGGATCTGGTGGATCATAACCAACATTGTCTCCATCCCTCTGTATTATGTAAAAGATCTGCAGTTTACTTCCGGCTATTATTTTATATTATTGGTTTTGGCAGTCGCCGGATGGGTGGAATGGGGGTCACGTGCAAAACAGAATGCTGCATGAATCGATCCGAATCCATTATAAAAATAGTGGTGGTGGGACCCGAATCTACCGGAAAGAGTACGCTGTGTGCCTCTCTTGCTGATCATTTTCACACACTCTGGTGCAGAGAATATGCCCGGGAATTTCTGCTTCAGCACGGTATGGAATACAGCTACGAAGACCTGCTCACTATTGCAAAAGGTCAACTGGCGTTGGAGGACGAGGCTACTGAAAGGTGCCGGAAGGAATATCCTCATGCATCACAGCCGCCACTGCTTTTCTTGGATACTGATATGTATGTGATGAAAATCTGGAGCGAATTTGTTTTTGGCAAATGCCACCCGATGATCCTGAATGAAATTGTAAAAAGAACCTACGACGGATACCTGCTGTGCAAGACCGATCTTCCATGGGTAAAAGATGAATTGAGGGAATATCCTGATACCATCACCCGCGATACGCTGTATCATTTGTATAAAGATGCGCTGATCAACCAGTACACACCATGGCTGGAAGTCAGTGGTGAAGGAGATGCGCGCACCCAACAGGCCATTGATTGGGTCACCACTATAGTGAGTAAACAATGAAGAAGTCAACATCACTTTTTTACGGCGGATGGCTCCTGGTCTCGTTGATACAGGCATATTTCACGGGACTCTTTGACGACGAAGCCTATTATTGGGTTTATGCTCAGTACCCCGACTGGGGCTATTTTGATCATCCGCCCATGATTGCATGGTTAATCAAACTGGGAACATTGCTGTTAGGAGGTGAACTGGGCGTTAGGTTGTTGGTGTTGTTGTTGGGAACTGCAACCATCCGACTGATTGAGCTGCTCGTTCAACCCCAGCAACCCAAACTTTTTTTCTCCATTGTCCTCAGCATTGCTGTTCTCCAGATCGGGGGCATTCTTGCCGTGCCCGATACACCCTTGCTTTTTTTTACTGCCCTCTTCTTTCTCACCTATCAGCGATTTTCAACCCACCCCGGAATACTGCAGTCCCTTTTCCTGAGCTTTGCCATAGCAGCTCTCTTATACAGCAAGTACCACGGAATTATTCTGGTAGTGGTTTGCTTGTTTGCACAACCGGGACTCTTAAAAAAATGGACGACGTATTTGGTTATTCTTTTGTCCGTTGCGCTTTATCTGCCGCACATCCTTTGGCAAATTGATCATCAGTTCCCTTCGCTGCAGTACCAGTTGTTCGAGCGGCTGAACCCGCCTTATTCGTTCTCGTTTACCACGGATTATCTGTTGGGGCAACTGCTGATTGCCGGGCCACTCGCCGGTTGGATAATCATCTATGCCGCACTTGCTTATCGCCCAACAAATGCCACTGAAACATCCATGCGCTGGTCCATACTTTTTCTTTATGGCTTCTTCTTTCTCTCTTCATTCAAAACACGAACGGAGGCCAACTGGACTGTTCCGCTTTTTGTTCCATTGATTGTGCTGTCCTATCGGCACTTGGTTCAGGATCCGCGACGTTCTGCCTGGCTCTATCGGCTGATGCCCATTACCGTAGCGTTGGTGTGCCTGCTTCGCGTCTACATGGTACTGGATATAGATCCGATAAAAGGCTTGAGTAAAGACGAATTCCATGCCAATAAAGCGTGGGCAGAAGCGATCCGTAAAAAAGCCGGTTCATCAACCGTTGTTTTTACCGATTCATACCAACGGGCTTCCAAGTACTGGTTTTATACCGGTGAAAAAAGTTTTTCCTTGAACACCATGCGCTACAGGAGAAGCAATTACAATTACTGGCCGTTGGAAACACCCTTGCAGGGCAAATCCGTATATGCGGTAGGTTCATTGGGTGCAGTTAAACTGAGCGACACCTTGCAAACACCTCGCGGGGTGTTTGCAGGACAACGATGGGATCGGTTTCGTTCGTATTCTCAGATTTACTTATCGGCAATTGAACCAATGCGGGTGGTAAACGGTCGCTTAGAGACCACACTAACGGGAGATGCACTCAGCCAGCAGGTGCTGGATTCGGCACTGTACCATCGTCCAGAAATCGTTTTACTGGTGTATACCCATGCAAAAGAACCGCCGTTGGTATTCCCAACGGGGAAGCGATTATTTCCGGATCTTCAAAACTTATTTTTCATTCGGATGCCGGTGCCCGGACTTACAGATGAAACCTATACGGTGCGGTGGGGATTAACCGGAAGTTTTCCGGTACCAACGATCAATAGTCGCGCGTACACCTTGATCAACGACGACCTGCGTAAATGATGGCTTGAACATCTGGATCCGATTCAAGATTGTTCATTTGTCGCATTACCCACCCTGATCTTCTTGAAACATAGGGCGAGAGGGGTTTCACCGTATAGCGAACGGGGTTGGGCAACGCGGCTGCAATCAAGGCGGCTTCTCGTCGACTCAATTTGGCAGCAGAGTGCTTGAAGTAGCGCTGCGATGCTGCTTCCACACCAAAGATTCCTTTGCCCATTTCTGCTTCATTGAGGTAAACCTCGATGATTCTTTTTTTCCCCCAGATGAGTTCAATCATAAATGTGAAATAGACTTCCAATCCTTTCCGGATCCAACTTCTCCCTTGCCACAGAAAAACATTTTTTGCAACCTGCTGACTGATTGTTGATGCCCCCCGCACCCTTCCCGGTTTTCGCTTGTTGTACTTCAATGCTTTTTGGATACTCTTGATGTCAAATCCGTTGTGATCGGGAAACAGCTGATCTTCTGCTGCAATTACGGCAAGAGCAGCATGTGGGGATATCGCATTCATGCTCACATGTGTACGCTTACACCCATTGCCCTCGAGAATACTTCCCAGCTGCGTCAGGGTAATGGGCGGACCCACAAATCGCAGCAACACGATATAGGCAAGTTGCAGAACAAAAAGTGCGATGAGTATTTTCCGAATGATCTTCAGCATGAAGTCATTTTAGTGGAACATACTGAAGATGGTATCCGTGACCAAGTTTTACCGATTTCTTGTGAAGATGATTCAGTACCAGTCCCGTTGCTGCCACTTCCCCTGAAATCAATATAGTGGAGGGAATGATGGGCTCTTTCAGGTATACAGCATTTACGCTGTGAAGGATGGCATAAGATAATCCACCCAGAATGAATAACCGGCCATTGCGGATGAATCCAAACCCTCTGTTTGGGCGAATCAGATCTGTGATTTCTGAAACGTGATAACGGGAGAGGCTGACTGAAAGCGTATCCCAGAAGCTTGTTCCCCACACGGTATAGCCCGAGCGGGCATCATAGGTGTGAATATAGATGCTGTCTTTCTCGATAACTTTAATGGTTCCTTCTACTACGGTCCCGTAACGAGTAATGAATTGAATCTGCGAACCTGCTGTAAATGTTTTGATGGTTTTTTCAGGACCTTTCTTAAGCACCACCATGTCGGAAGCCTGTGCGTGCACTACAACGGGCATCACGTTCATCCACCCCACAACGATGATGAAAAGAATGAGCAGCTTGGCCATATCAGTGATTTAAGAATTTGATGCTGTAAGCTAAGGCAATCCCAAATACGATGAGAATGGATCCTGAAATTTTATTGATGATGCCTATGTTTCGTGGGGTGAGGCTGTGTCGAACTTTTGCAGCGAGCAGCACTTTTGCAACATCCGCCAGAATATTGACAGCCAAGCATACACCAAACAAAAGTATCCGTTCAATCAAGCTGTGGGTCACTGCAAATGCCGTTGCATTCACCAGCCAGAAAAGGATTACACTGGGATTCAGTGTGTTGATGATGAAGCCCGACATGAATGCTTTGGTGAAGGCGCGTTTTCCAAACTGAATCAGTACCGTGCGCGCATCATCGGCCAATTGAATCTTCTTGAAGAAGATGTAATAAATGCCCAGAAAAATCACGAATGCAGATCCAACGTAACCAATCTCTGCTTTGAAAGCCAGTGCATCCATCATCAATGAAGAGAACATGTTGCTGATGAATACAAGTACAATATCGCTGAACCATACGCCGGCTACAAAGCTGAATCCACCTAGTGGACCGCTGTTCAAGCTCTGCTTGAGGATGGTAAAAATTACGGGTCCAACCGAAACCGCGAGCACCAATCCCAAACCCATGCCCTGCATGATGGCTTCCAGCATGAGCGACTAATTATGCATGTTTAAAAATTCGTTCCATTCCTCCAAAAGGGATCCTTTGAGCACGCGCGGAAATTTGTGTTGTCCACCCACCTTTCCCTTTTTAGCCATGAAGTCCATGAATATTTTTTCCGGAAGAATATCTACCGTGATATCTTTTAAAGCACTTCTACGTTCTACTGCATAGTCATCGTTCAGCTCTATCAGCGCTTCATCGATGAATGACTTCATCAAATTGGAGTCCAATGAATCATTGGAACCGATGTACCATTTGTGGGCAAAGAAACCATTATGGGGAACACCGGCAACGGTAAATTCTGTTATGGATGCATTGAAGCGCTCGCTAGCCATTTGTATGGCGCGGTTCATGTTGTCCACGCTGAGGTGTTCGCCTACCAAACTCAGAAAATGCTTGGTTCTTCCGGTGATGATGATTTCAGATCGTTCTTTGTTTACAAACTTGATGGTGTCCCCTATCAAGTAGCGCCAGGCTCCGGCAGAAGTGCTCATCAGGATCGCATAGTCTTTACCTTCTTCTACTTCATGAATCAATAACGTCGTGGGGTGATCAGCGAGTTCACCATCGCCCGTAAAGTTCACGTCGTCAAAAGGAACAAACTCAAAAAAGATATGCTCGTTGAGGACAAGTTTCATTCCGTCTGGGAATTGGCGGTCCTGGTAGGCGATGAAACCTTCCGATGCCAGATAGGTTTCAATGTAGGTCAGGGGCTTGCCCAGGAGTCGCTCAAATCCTTTTTTATAGGGTTCAAAGGCCACCCCGCCGTGGCAGAAAAAAGCAAGATTGGGCCAAATTTCATGGATGTGATTGAGCTGATAGCGTTCAATGACCATTTCCATGCACATTTGTATCCAGGCTGGAACACCCACCACAAATCCAATGTCCCAATTCGGAGCTTCTTCCACGATCGCTTCCAGTTTCCTGTTCCAATCGCGCGTTTTAGCTATCCGTTTTCCGGGTTTATAAAAAGGGGAGAACCAGAACGGGGATTTTTTTGCTGTAATCCCGCTGAGGTCGCCTGCGTAGTAACCGGGACCCTTTTGCAGATCGGTGCTTCCGCCCAGCATCAGATAGCCTTTGCCTACCGACCGCCAGGGGATATTTTCATAATTGCGCAACGAAAGCAACTGCTTGATCATCACAATACGGTTGCCTTTCATCAGATCGTTGGTAACGGGAATGTATTTGCTGGCTGCGCCGGAAGTTCCAGAGCTCAGCGCGTAGTACTTTATTTTACCGGGCCAGCAGACGTCTGAAGTTCCTTCCAGGGTCTGCTTCCACCAGTTCTCATAGATGCTGTTGTAATCGTGGATGGGAACCATTTGCCGAAACAGTTTTTCGGGTTGTCGGGCTTGAAGGATGGTTCCGAAACCATGGTGCTGACCAAATTGGGTGAAGAGCCCTTTTTTCAGCAGCTTCTTCAATACCCGACGTTGTTGTCGGGCAGGAGTATACTCGGCCAAGCGAAGAGCGGCCGCAATGGATTTGGGCAGACTGATCTCAAATAATGGCATGCACTGCAATGTACACGATTTGATTTTTTCGGTTATTCTTTTGTACTTTTAGAATTCAACGCAACGCATATGAACAGAAGAGAAGCCCTGGAACGAGTAGCCCTCTTGTTGGGCGGCACCGTAGTAGGAGGGGCTGCATTCCTGCAAGGATGCAAATCAACTCCTGCCACTGCAGCTTTTTCGCTTACTCCGGAACAAATTGCCTTTTTGGACGAAGTGGCCGAGACGATTATTCCGGCAACCACCACGCCCGGAGCCAAAGCGGCTAAGGTCGGCGAATTCATGAACGTAATGGTCACCGATTGTTACGAAGAAAAAGATCAGTTGATCTTCAGCACAGGCATCGCCACCCTGGATCAACGCAGCAATGAAGTACATAAAACAGGTTTCCTTCATGCCACTCCTGAACAGCGCACCGCTTTGCTGAACACCATCAACAAAGAATTGAAAGAATACAATGCTTCCAAAAAAGAGCAAGACCCTACGCATTATTTCGCCATGATGAAGCAGCTGACCTTGTTGGGCTATTTTACATCGGAAGTTGGCGCTACGCAGGCCTTGCGTTATCTAGCCATACCGGGCAAATACGAAGGTTGCGTTCCGTATACCAAGGGCGAAAGGGCCTGGGCCACCTGATATGAAGCGGCTTGTTTTTATTTTCTTATTTCCTGCATGGCTCCATGCTCAGTCCAACGACGAGCGAGCGATCCTGAACATCCTGGATCGTCAAACACAGGCGTGGAACAAGGGCGATTTTGAGGGATTCATGAATGGATACTGGGAAAATGATTCACTGATGTACATCGGAAAATCGGGTGTGACCTATGGTTTTGCTCCCACACTCAGCAACTATAAAAAAAACTATGCCGGTGCGGATCGAATGGGTCAGCTCACATTTGACATTCTCCACCTGAAGCAGTTAGGCAAGCATCATTACCTGGTAGTGGGCAAATGGTTCCTGAAGCGAAACGCAGGGAATGTGGGCGGACACTACACGCTCATTTTCGAAAAAAAGAAAGGGAAATGGGTCATCATTTCTGACCACAGCAGTTGATCCGCTTTACAGGTGCTCCCGCCATAATTTTTTGAACAGTTTCATCAGCGCGACAAAACTTCCTGCCAGCCAGCAATAAAAAAGTATGGTACCGGTTGTATGCGTACCATCGATCAACGCCAATTCAAATCGTAGACCAGCCACTGCATTGATCATCAACCACACCAAGGCTGCAGTGAGCGACCAGATGATGCGCTGCATGAAGGCTCTTATTTCCGGATCCATAGTTAGAGAACAATTTGAATGGAGGTTGGTTCGCTTTGATCTAATTTTATAACCGATGAACAAAGCTACGCTATATGATTCGCTTCATTTTGTTTCCACGCTCACCTTCAGAAAACTGACGAACGCGGTGCTGCTGTGGTGTTCCTATGGCGTGAGTCGTTTCTCAGGGCGACTCTTTCATGCAGGCCAACCCCTATCGCTTTCGATTGAACCCACCACCGCCTGTAACCTGGGCTGTCCGGAATGCCCGAGCGGACTCCGATCGTTCTCCCGAAAAACCGGAAGCATGTCGCTTGAACTTGCCCAACAAATCATCCACGCACAGCATCGCCACCTCATGTACCTGGGATTTTATTTTCAGGGAGAGCCGTTTTTGAATAAACACCTGCTTGAAATGGTCCGCTATGCCGCATCGCTGAAGATCTATACCGGTACTTCAACCAACGGACACTTTTTAAGTGATGAGATTGCACAGGAAACGGTTAACAGTGGATTATCTCGCTTGATCATTTCAGTGGACCGTCCAACCGAAACAACCTACAGTGCATACCGAAAAGGAGGAAGCCTTTCTGAAGTCATTGCCGGAACCCGCAGAATCATGAAATGGAAAAAACAATTCAACAGCACTACTCCATATGTGGTCATTCAGTGCGTGGTGTTCCGACACAACGAACAACTTCTGGCAGAAATGCGTCAATTGGCCAGGGAACTGGAGGTAGACGACATCTGGTTCAAATCGGCACAGATATACGATTACAAACAGGATCCCAATGCTTTGATTCCATTGAACAACCGCTACAGCCGCTATTCCCATACAGGCGATGGGAGAAGGCCCAAAATGCTGACCATGCGGGATGCTGGAGAATGTGGCACGGTAATGTGGCTACCTGGGATGGGAAGGTGGTGCCGTGTTGTTTCGATAAAGATGCCCAGTATGCGATGGGCGATCTCAACAGCGATGACATGAAGGCGATTTGGAGGAGTGAACCCTACGATCGTTTTCGCTATCAATTGATGAAGGGCAGGAAAAATATAGATATTTGCTCCAACTGCAGCGAGGGGTTGCATGTGCGACTTGAAAAGAACTAATTTTGATCGATGACGCATTTCAATAACCGCATCCGACAGGTGGTGCTCTTGCTGGTGATTGCTTTTCTGGCCTATCTCATCATCAAAGAATTGTATGTGTTTCTGCCGGGGTTGATGGGGGCGTTGACGTTTTATATTTTGGGAAGAGAACAGTTCTTTTTGTTCACCGAAAAACGAAACTGGAAACCGGGACTTGCAGCGCTGATGATGATCATCCTCTTTTTGCTCATCATTGCCGCTCCCATTTATTATACAGTAGTGCTGGTATCTCCCAAAGTCAATGCCATTTTTTCGCATACCCATGAGCTAAAAGTCGGTGCGCAGGCCCTGTCGGAAGAGGTCAGGGAATTGACGGGACAAGAATTGCTCACCGATGAAAATTTGGCGACGATGCAAAAATCATTGGCCAATTTTATACCGACATTTCTAAACAGTTCAGCGATGATCCTCAGCAATATGCTGGTCATGTTTTTTGTTTTGTTCTTTATGCTGACCGGCGGCCGGTACATGGAAGCAACCATTCGGCAATTCATTCCGTTGCACGAAGACAGTGTCCATGCATTGGCATTGGAGACCAAGCACATGGTCAAAGCAAATGCAGTCGGCATACCCTTGATCTCCATTGTTCAAGGCATTGCCGCCTGGTTGGGATATCTGATTTTTGGACTCAACGATGCCGTGATGTGGGGGTTTTTGACAGGAGTATTTGCCTTCTTTCCCATTGTGGGAACCATGATGATCTGGGTGCCGCTGGTTATTTATCTTTTTTCTCAGGGAGCCACTGCGCCTGCAACCGGTTTGCTGATCTATAGTTTGCTGGTTACCGGCAATGTTGATTACCTCGCGCGAGTGGGATTGATGAAAAAAATCGGCAATGTGCATCCTTTGATTACCGTGTTTGGGGTGATTGTGGGACTTCAACTGTTCGGCTTCATGGGTTTTATTTTTGGTCCCCTGATTTTCAGCTACGCCATCATTTTGGTTAAAATCTATGCGCATGAATTTGTAGAACCCGGTAAACGACCCTTATAGGATTGAAGCATGGGGATTGAAAAAGACATACAGCAGCACCATTTTCAGAGCGAATCACAAAAGGCGATGGTGAACCTGATTTACACCTATCACTGGGTAACAGAAAAAATTAAAACGTTGCTGGCGCAAGATGGCATCACTTTACAGCAGTTCAATATCCTGCGCATTTTGAGAGGAAGCGATCCGCAACCACTATCCACGTTAACCATTCGGGAACGGATGCTTGATAAAATGAGCGACACCAGTCGCATCGTAGACCGCCTCGTTCTCAAAGGATGGGCCAATAAGCGCACGTGCAGCAACGACAAACGACTGGTGGATGTGAGCATAACCAAAGAAGGCAAACGCGTATTGGAAAAAATGGATAAGCGCATGGAAGAAATGAATGCTGTCTTATCAAAACTGTCATCATCGGATCTTAAGCGACTGAATGAGTTGCTGGATCACATTCGAAGTTAAAACGGCTCCCCTTTCATGGCACTATCCCAAGGACTATATCAAAAGCTTCAGCAAAAACTTTCTCCTCAACAGATCCAGTTGATGAAACTCTTGCAAGTGCCCACTGCGCAACTGGAAGAACGCATCAAAGAGGAAATCGAAGACAATCCCGCACTGGAACTGGATCCCGAAGCAGGGGAAGCAGGACAAGACGACGATCAACCCGAAGCCGCCAGTGAAGGGACGGATGCCGATGCTGAAGCGTATGATGATTATGGTGACGACGATGAACCCGATTATAAAACACGGGAAGATGCAGTACCGGAATTGCCCGGCAGTGGATCCATTCCTCATCCGGCAGCAACATCGTTGCACGATAGTTTGATTGAGCAATTGGGATTGCTGCAGTTGGATCCGCAAGACGTATTGATCGCAGAACAGATCATTGGGAGCATAGATGACGATGGATACCTCAGAAGAGAAACCCTTTCGATTGTTGATGATCTGGCGTTCAAGCAGAATGTTGTCGTGGAAGCTGAACAGGTAGAAACAATCATTGAAAAAATACAACTGTTCGATCCTCCCGGAATTGCGGCCCGTAATGTACAGGAGTGTTTGGTGGTGCAATTGAGAAGGAAGGTCATCCGACAAGGAACGGCTGATGTTCGAAACGCATTGAGAATAGTCGAGTTTCATTTTGACGAATTTTCAAAACGTCATTTTGAGAAAGTTGCGCGTTCACTGGGACTCACCGATGAGCAATTGCGGGCTTCGATTGACGAGATCCGCAAGCTGAATCCACGTCCAGGAGTGGTAGCAGGCTCCATCAACAAGGCAGAACATTATATTGTCCCTGATTTTATCGTCTACAATTCCAATGGAGTACCGGAGCTCTCGTTGAATCACCGTAACGCACCGGAGTTACGCATCAGCAGTGATTACCGCGACATGCTCAAGGATTATGAAAAAGGCGGGAAGTCGGATAAAAAACAAAAAGAGGCTGCAACATTCATCCGACAGAAAATCGATGCGGCCAAATGGTTCATCGATGCCATTCGTCAACGTCAGCATACGATGATGATTACGATGCAGGCCATCATTGACCATCAGCACAACTTTTTTCTTTCCGGAGATGATTCCGCATTGCGTCCGATGATCCTCAAGGATATTGCTGAAAAAACGAGATTGGATATTTCCACAATCAGTCGCGTTGCCAACAGCAAGTTTGTCCAAACCGAGTTTGGCAGCTACCGGCTCAAGCATTTTTTCAGTGAGTCGTTATCAACCGACTCCGGTGAGGAGGTCTCTACGCATGAAGTAAAAACATTTTTACAGGAGCTGATCAACGGGGAAGATAAACGCAATCCGCTCAGTGATGATCAGCTGACTGAAATGCTTCAGGAGAAAGGGTATAATATTGCACGCAGAACCGTGGCCAAATACAGGGAGCTCCTAGAGGTGCCGGTTGCGCGATTGAGAAAAGAACTCTAACCGTGAACATGGAACAACGCTCTTCTGAACTTTCAACCGGCCAACGATGGTTTGCGCAGGCCATTTCTATTGTATTTCATCCATTGTTTTTGGGCGTGTTTATTGCAGCCTTTTTGATTTTTGGAGGTCCCTATTTATTTCAATCGTTTACAGCACAGCAGCGAATGCGGCTCTTCATGATGTTCACGAATAACAATTTGATTTTTCCGTTGTTGGTGGTGGGGTTACTGAAGGGACTTGGATTCAGTTCCTCCATCATCTTGCATACCCAGAAAGAACGCATCGTGCCGTATATGGCAACGACCATCTTTTTTTTCTGGACCTATTATGTTTTGCGCAATCAAACCGATACCCCACGGTTGATGGTTGAATTTTGTCGCGGTCTCTTTTTTACATCTGCTGCAGCGCTGCTCTTCAACAATTATTTCAAGATCAGCATGCATGGCATGGGAGTAGGGACGCTATGGGGTGTATGGATATTGGGAATGGTGCAAGGATATCTTCCCCTTGATGCCTCAGGAGCGATCGCCATCGGCTTAGGAAGTGTAATCCTCGTTGCCCGCAGGATGATCTCGGATCACAATTGGTTTGAGTTGATTGCCGGAGTGGTGGTAGGGGCTATTGCCCAATGCATCGGGATATGGCTATAAAAAAAAGACCCAGTCTGGAAAGACCGGGTCGGATTAACCATTCTAAGATCCCATTTTAACCATTCAAAAGTTTAGATCCGTTCAAGAGTCTGGATCCGTTTACATATTTTTTTTCAGGGTGATAGATGAACACACAGCTTCCACCCTTTATTAAATCAATGACCTTTTTGTTGATGCTCGTGGGAAGGGCGGACATCTAAAACTTCTTCCCAGGTAGCCGTTGTTGCTGATCCATTCACCGTTTGCGTGGTCTGCTCCGTGTATGACGATGGCTCGTTTTCTGGCCAGGTCATTGAATCCTTTTTCCTGTCCCTCCAATGCCAGCGAGTAACCATTGAAACCCGCGTATGCCTCAGCCGTGATGTAAAATCCCAGGCTGCTTTGGTGGGAGGAAGGGATGTTGGGAAACTGCGTAGCGTATTCCGTTCCCGAATTCCTGCCGTGAGCGACCCAACTGTTCATCAGCAGTTTCTTTTTTTTCAGATCGATTGCAAAAAGTCGTTTTTCGCGAGACGATCTGGAGAAATCGATGATGGTCAGTATGCTGTCGCGGTTCAACCGATCCTGTGCATGCAAGCGGTTGAAACCGAGCAACGCCAGTGATAAGATGTTATCCGACAGCTGCACACCTGCCGAGTTCAATTCCCGACTGATGAGCTGAACCAGTCCTGTTCCCATGAAGTTTTTGGAGATTACCGTTGAGATGCGATGCTTCGGTTCGTGTTCAGCGTCCAGGAAGGAAACCAGGACCAGCAGAAAAAGAGATACCACGACACCGATCTTCACGATCTTCATATGGGGTTGGTTGGATCCAGCTATTCTAAAACGTTTTAATAGGTGGGATTATTGTCATGCAAGTTTCAACTTTTTGAAAATAAGTACGTTAAACGTTTTGTGAAACATTTTACCATTGAGGAAATTCAGGGTTGGGACCGGTTCTGCCGGGCCAATTTTGTGAATTCTTTAAGTGGGTTCAAGCCGGTCAGTCTGATTGCCTCTCAAGATGATCATGGGAATCCCAACCTGGCCATATTCAGCAATATTGTCCATGTAGGCGCTGACCCTGCTCTCATTGCGTTCATCAATCGTCCAAGGGAAGCGGCTCCCCATACGATTGGGAATATTGAGTCGACCGGTCACTACACCATCAACCACATCCATTCCGATTTCATGGACAAGGCCCATCAGACCAGTGCCAAGTATCCAGCGGGAGTGAATGAATTTGCAGCAGTGGGACTCACCGAGGAACGAAAAGCGGATTTTCCGGTTCCGTTTGTATTGGAGAGCCATATTCAATATGCACTTGAGCTTTCTGAAATCATTCCTATCCGACAAAACGGTACGTTTCTGGTGGTGGGAAAATTACTGCATGCCTTTGTGCAACGATCCATCATTGCAGACGACGGATACATCGATCTCTCCAAAGCAGGTTCAGTTGTCAGCGGGGGCATCGATGGTTACTATTCCGTTCAACCGCTTGCTCGCTTTGCTTACGCCAAAGCAGGCCGATAACCGTATATTTGCGCCACCAAATCTTCTTGTATGGCTCTTCTTGTAGTAGGAACTATGGCGTTTGATGCCATTGAAACACCCTTCGGAAAAAGCGACCGCATCATTGGTGGAGCTGCTACCTACATCGCGCTCAGCGCTTCCAATTTTGTTCAACCCATCAAACAGGTATCGGTCGTTGGTGGAGATTTTCCACAAGAAGAATTGGATGAACTCCAAAACAGAGGGGTGGAGTTGGGAGGCGTTCAAATAAAAAAAGATCAGAAATCGTTTTTCTGGGCAGGGCGCTATCACCTGGACATGAACGAGCGGGATACGTTGGATACTCAATTGAATGTTTTGGCCGATTTCATTCCCGTGGTACCCGATAGTTACCAGGATTGCGAGTTCGTCATGCTTGGAAACCTGATGCCTTCCATTCAGCACAGCGTGTTGCGGCAACTCAAAAAGCGTCCCAAGCTGGTCGTGATGGATACCATGAATTTCTGGATGGATTCTGCAATGCCTGATTTGAAAGAATTGCTCAAGCACGTGGACGTATTGCTGGTGAACGACAGTGAGGCGCGTCAGCTCAGCGCACAGTATTCACTTGTGAAAGCTGCAAAACACATTATGACGATGGGCCCAAAATACCTGGTGGTGAAAAAAGGAGAACACGGTGCGTTGCTGTTTCATGAGGATAAGGTTTTTGTCGCACCCGCACTCCCCTTGGAGGAAGTATTTGATCCCACCGGTGCAGGCGATACGTTTGCCGGGGGGTTTATTGGTCATCTGGCAAGCACAGGTGATCTCTCGTTCAACAACATGAAGAATGCGATCATAGTTGGTTCCGCGATGGCTTCCTTCTGCGTAGAAAAATTCGGCACCACGCGTATAAAGGAGATCAGTAAAGAAGATATTCAAAGGCGCATCGGACAATTTGCGGAGCTCGTCAATTTTGACATCAAGCTCATCTGATTCCAAATCCTTTTTTATACCGAATGCTTTTCGCGCTCGGATGAAATGTTTCGATCAGGAGGATGTACACGCCTCGAGGCAGCAGGTGACCATTTGCGTCTGTCCCATTCCAATTGAATGCCCCTGCGGTCCCACAGAGTTGATTATCGATGATCGTTTCCACCATCAGGCCTTGCCGGTTGAACACAGAAGCAGTCAGCATATGTCCCGCTTCTTTGAACGCATATGCGATATGAACAAAATCATTCACCCCATCATTGTCCGGCGAAAGTAGATCCGGTTGAACTGAAATTGGTTGCACGGTTGCGCTGTCTGTTCGCGACTGAGAATTTTTGAGCGTGGGAGTGCCGTATCCCGATGAAGACGCCGCTCTACGTGCGCCAGTGAGGTGAAGCCAAGCGAGAATCACAATTATTTGGAGGAAAAAAGCGGTGAGTGTAGTTTTGCGCCCTTATGAAGGTTGCAGTTGTCGGAGCCACCGGACTGGTTGGCACCAAAATGTTACAGGTACTGGAGGAGCGAAATTTTCCCGTTACAGAACTCATTCCCGTTGCATCCGAGAAGTCGGTAGGCAAGGAAATTGCCTTTAAAGGAAAGCGGTACACCGTTGTGGGGATGCAAACCGCAATCGATATGCGACCCGCAGTGGCCTTGTTTTCGGCAGGAGGGAGTACTTCTACACAGTGGGCACCTGCATTTGCCACTGCCGGGATAACCGTCATCGACAATTCATCGGCCTGGAGAATGGATCCTGCAATGAAGCTGGTTGTTCCCGAAATCAATGCCGGAGAATTGACCCCTGCGGATAAAATCATTGCCAATCCAAATTGCTCCACCATTCAAATGGTGGTTGCGCTTGCGCCATTGCACAAGCGTTATACTGCCAAGCGCATTGTCGTGAGTACCTATCAGAGCGTGACCGGCACAGGAGTGAAGGCCGTGAATCAGTTGATGAATGAGCGCAAAGGAGTTGAAGGCGAGATGGCGTATAAGTATCCCATTGACCTCAATGTAATTCCACAGATCGATGTCTTCTTAGAAAACGGCTATACCAAAGAAGAGATGAAGATGGTCAATGAAACCAAGAAGATCATGGGCGATGACAGCATCCGCGTGACTTCCACCACGGTGCGTATACCGGTGATGGGTGGACACAGCGAGAGCGTGAACATTGAATTTGAAGAAGATTTTGATCTGAATGAAGTGCGCTCCTTGCTCTCCGCTTCACCAGGAGTAGTGGTGGTGGATGATCCATCGGCCCAGCAGTATCCTATGCCCATGGATGCACACGAACGCGATGAGGTATTTGTAGGAAGGATCAGAAGGGATGAAACGCAACCCAATACATTGAACCTTTGGATCGTGAGCGATAACCTAAGAAAAGGAGCAGCGACCAATGCCGTGCAAATAGCCGAGTACTTGGTAGCACACCACCTCCTATAACCTACAACCTACAACGTACAACAGTATTTCTATCGCATCATTTTCAAAAACTCCCCTTCGCTCAAAATCTTGATGGAGGGGATTTTTTTTGCTTTCTCCAGTTTTGATCCTGCGTCTTCTCCCACGATAAGGAAGTCGAGTTTGGAGCTCACTCCTGAAAGGATTTTTCCTCCTTGTGCTTCGGCTAATGCTTCTGCTTCGGAACGTTTTAATTCAGTCAAGGTTCCCGTGAATAAAAATGTTTTTCCGGTGAGGGATCCCTGAACCGCCTCTTTTTTGGTGCTGGTCAGTTGCAACCCCAGTGTTTCCAATTCTTTCAGCATGGTGATGTTGCGGGGCTGATGAAAGAAGTGGTGGATGCTTTCTGCGACTTTGGTGCCGACATCTTCCATGTGTTGAAGCGCTTCCTGGTCCATTTCAGCAAGATCGAGCAGGTGGTGAATGGATTGAGCGATGGTTTTGGCAGTTGTTTCTCCTACGTAGCGAATCCCCAACGCATTGATCAGTCGGTGCAGCGGCTGCGTGGTTGATTTCCGAATTGCTTCTTCCAGATTGGCTGCAGATTTTGCACCGAATCCTTCCAGCGAGCGAATGGCATCAAAGGGAAGTGTGTAGATGGATGGAATATCGGTCAGCCAGCCCAGTTCATTGAATTTGCGAATATTGGCTTCTCCTAATCCGCGAATATCCATGGCGTCTTTGCTGGTGAAATGAATGATGCGTTCGATTACTTGTGCGGGGCAGGATTCATTGACGCAGCGCCACACCGCTTCTTCTTCGGATTTAACGAGATCGCTGGTGCAGGCCGGGCATTGCGTGGGGAATTGGATTGGTGCTTCCGATCCCGTGCGCAGTTCGGGAAATGATTTAACGATGTAGGGAATCACATCGCCTGCGCGTTCCACCAGCAGAGTGTCGCCCAGGCGAATATCTTTTTCGCGGATGAAATCTTGGTTGTGCAGGGAAATCGAGGTCACGGTCACTCCTCCGATAGGGACCGGTTGAATTTTTGCGACGGGGGTTATGCTTCCGGTACGGCCGACTTGAAATTCAACATTTAATAATGTGCTGGTTGCTTGCCGTGCTTTGAATTTATACGCGATGGCCCAACGCGGGTGGTGGGTGGTCATGCCCAGTTTTTCCTGGAGTTCAACAGCATTTACCTTGATCACGAGCCCATCGATCTCATAAGGAAGATCATCTCGCTTGTTTTCATATGCAGTGCAGTAATCGATCACGTCCTGAATGCCGGAAAGAATTTTCTTTTCGTGTTTGGGGCTCCTGAATCCAAGGTCCCATAGCATATCGATGCTGGCACCGTGTGAGTGTGGCAGTTGGGTGGAGTCGGTTGCATTCACAAACGCGAGTTGGTAGATGAATGCTTCCAGGTTACGTTTGCCGACCAGTGTCGCATCTTTTATTCGGAGCGATCCGGATGCTGCGTTACGCGGATTGGCCAGTGGCGGAAGGTTGTGTTCTGCCATTTGTTCGTTGAAGCGAATGAAGTTGTGTTTGTTCATCAGCACTTCTCCTCTGATCTCTGCCTGTTTGATTCCGTATGCAGAAAATGGGGCTGTTAACGGAAGTGATTTGATTTGCTTGAGGTTGAGGGTGATTTCTTCTCCTTCCACGCCATCGCCTCGTGTTGCACCTCGAGCCAGTCGATTGTTTTCGTAGATGAGGGATATGCTAGCGCCATCAAATTTAGGTTCCACGCAGTATTCGAGAGAGGGCAGTCCCGACAGCTCCTGGGCTTTTCGATCCCAGTCGATCAAGTCTTCTGCGTTGTATGAATTTTCAAGAGAGAGCATAGGAACAAGATGCTGAACCGTCTGAAACTGTTTGGTCATTCCAGGTCCCACCCGCTGCGTAGGCGAATCGGGCTGTATCAATTCCGGGTGCAGCGATTCTATTTTTTCAAGCAATTTGAACAAGGCATCAAATTCTCCATCTGCGATCAACGGATCATTCATTACATAGTAGCGGTGTTCGTGAAAGCGGATCACGTCTCTCAGGAGTTCGATTGCTCCTGAAGCAGCTTCCGGGTCATTGGTGTGTTGAAGAAACTCCCTTGATTTATTCAGCACAATTGTTGCATCCACTGTTTTGAGCTCTTTAAACTGGGATAAATGTAGAATAATCGATTTTCTTTTTTGTTATTTGTCGATTGAAATTATTTTTGCTTAGACCCCAAAACAACATTTGCTCTGATGAATACTTCAGTTCAGCCCAATATCAACACGGATCTGGTGGATATGGCGCCGCATTTTCAATTTGCCCATTCAGTCGATTGCGTGATTTTCGGATACGACAAAGGTGTGTTGAATGTATTGCTGATTGAAAGTGATCATCCCGATTACCGTGGTCAGTGGTCGCTTTTGGGCGATTTGTTGCGGCCCAACGAAGATCTGGATGCTGCTTCGTACCGGGTGCTGCGGGAGCGGACGGGACTTACCGATATGTTCTTGGAGCAGGTGAAGACCTTTGGAGAAGTGGACCGTCATCCGGCGGGAAGGGTCATCACCACAGCGTATTTGTCTTTGGTCAATGTGCGCGATCATCAATTGAAGTCGATTGACAATGCATTGCAATGGAGGTCGGTGAACGAGATCGATACGATGGCGTTCGATCACAAAATGATTTTGGATGCTTGCCTGGCTGTCCTCAAACGCAAGATCCAGGAGGAGCCGATCATCTTCAACTTATTGGAGAAGAAATTTACCCTTCGGGATTTACAGCTTGTATTTGAGCAAATTCTCGGCTTGTCGTTTGATCGCCGAAATTTCCGCAAAAAATTGTTCACCACAGGCTTGCTGGTCGATCGGGGCGAAATGGAACGAAACGTCAAGCATCGTCCCGGTAAACTGTACTCCTTCAATCGCGAAGCTTACGATCAGATCAAGAAAAAGAGTTTTGTCGGCATACAATTTTGATAGAAAAGCGCTCAATTTTATAGTACGCTCCAAGTTGATATCGATAATTGGCTTAGAGACGAGATTGCTGTTTAATTAGCGTAAGAAATACTCATCGTTTCTTTAAACACAAATAACATTTTAAATTTTTTTATCCAAAAAATTATTTTTTGTCTTAAAAATACATATATCTTCAATACGTGTAATTTTTACACATAAGTGTAATTGCCCCATACCAACAAATTATTCTTTATGCAAATGAAACCCAAAACAAAGCTCCTTCGCGGTTTGTTAATGACGATGGGCTTATTTTTAACTGCCCTTGCTTCAGCACAAACGCGAACAGTTGAAGGAAGGGTCCTTGACAACGTCAGTGGCACTCCGCTCGTTGGAGCATCAGTAGCGGTCAAGGGAACAGAAATTGGAGTGCTCACCAATGCTACCGGACAGTTCAGCATTGCAGTCCCCCAATCAGCCGCACAGCTGACCATCTCTTATTCTGGTTATGCAACCACAGATGTTAGCATTACTTCTGGAAAGCTGGAAGTAAAACTCTCGGTATCATCCAGCTCATTAGCGGATGTTGTGGTGATCGGTTATGGTTCATCCCGGAAAAAAGACCTGACTGGAAGTGTGGCCACGCTTTCTTCAAAGGATTTTGTGAAAGGCGCATTGACCACTCCGGAACAGTTGATCCAGGGTAAGGTCGCAGGCGTGCAAATCACCTCCAATAGTGGTGCTCCTGGCGCAGGTAGCACGATCAGAATCCGTGGCGGTTCCTCACTCAATGCCAGCAATGATCCGCTGATCGTTTTGGACGGTATGCCATTGGACAATGGAGGAATTGCCGGACAAGCCAATCCTCTCGCCTTGATCAACCCCAACGATATTGAAAGTTTTACCATCTTGAAAGATGCATCTGCTGCCGCCATTTACGGTTCCAGAGCCTCCAATGGTGTCATCATGATCACTACCCGCAAAGGATCAAGAGGCAAACCATTGGTTAATTTTAATTCTCAGTTTTCTGTAGGATTGATTGCAAAAAAGGCGGATGTGTTGACAGGCGATGAGATCCGTTCTTTTGTGAATGCCAATGGCAACGCTTCGTTGAAAGCATTGTTGGGTTCTGAGAATACCGATTGGCAAGATCAGATATATCGTCCCGCTATCAGCAGCGATAACAACATTAGCGTCAGGGGTTCGATAAAGAACTTACCGTACCGCGTATCCTTGGGATACCTGAATCAAAATGGTATTCTCAAAACCGGCAATCTTAATCGCTATACTGCGGGCATCAACCTGAATCCCACCTTCTTCAAAAATCACCTCAAGGTTGATTTCAATGTTAAATCATCGCTGAGCAAAAGCATATTTGCCAATGAAGGAGCAATTGGTTCTGCCGTGAATTTTGACCCCACAAAGCCAGTATATTCCGGCAAACAGGAGTATGGTGGATATTGGGAATGGCTGGATCCTTCATCGGCTACCGGTCTGAAAGCCTTATCGCCTAAAAACCCATTGGGCATTCTCATGCAGCGCGAGGACAAAAGTGATGTGATGCGTCATGTGGCCAATGTAGTCGTGGATTATAAATTTCATTTCTTGCCTGCCCTAAGAGCGGTGGTCAATGCCGGTGTAGACATGGCAGAAGGCAAAGGAACTATTGTAGTGCCTGAACAAGCGGCCAGCACCTTTAAGCGATTCAAAGATCCCAACAATGTATTCCACAGCGGGGTAAACAACCAGTATCGTCAGACCCGTCAAAACTCTTACCTCAATGCATATTTGAACTATGCCGCAGATATCAAGAGCATTCAATCACGTCTGGACCTCACAGCGGGTTATGAGTTTCAGGATTACCTGACCACCGGTTATAATTTCCCCGATCGCACATTCAATAATACCATTGTCACCACTCCCAACTTTGAATTTGATAAGCCACAGTACCGATTGGCTTCCATGTTGGGAAGGGCCAATTTTAATTTAATGGATAAGTACCTGTTCACCGCCTCTATTCGACAGGATGGATCTTCCAAGTTCAATGCGGATAACCGGTTCGGTTTGTTCCCTTCGGCGGCATTTGCTTGGAAATTGAGTGAGGAGTCGTTTCTGAAAAACTCCAAGACTGTCTCCGATCTTAAACTGAGAATCGGCTATGGTGTTACAGGGCAACAAGACGGCATCGGTTTCTATGATTATATATCATATTACAACCTGAGCTCCAATACCGCACAGTATCAGTTCGGCAACGCATTCTACCAAATGTTTAGACCTGGCGGATACTACTTCAATCGGAAGTGGGAGCAGACTGCTACGACGAACATTGCACTCGATTTCGGTTTCCTCGATGGCAGGATATCCGGTACGCTTGAATTTTACAAGCGTGAAACCAAGGACTTGTTGAATGAAATCAACCAGCCTGCAGGTACAAACTTCTCGAATAAAATCGTAGCCAATGTAGGAAGCATGGAAAACAAAGGAGTTGAATTCACCCTCAACCTGCAGCCGGTGAGAACCTCCAAATTGACATGGGACATCTCGTTCAATGCTACTTATAACGAAAACAAAATCACACGGCTCACTATTTCTGATGACCCCAACTATGCAGGTGCACGCTTCGGAGGCATTTCCGGTGGAACTGGAAACACCATCATGATCCATTCCGTAGGCTATAACCGCGGTGCGTTCTTTGTATACAAGCAAGTATATGGTCAGGATGGCAAGCCCATTGATAACTTATTTGCCGACAGAAACCGTGATGGCATCATCAACGAAAAGGACCTCTACCAATTCAAAGGAATCGATCCCAGGATGTTCTTTGGTTTCAGTACCAATGTCAGTGCTGGAAAGTGGAATGCCGGACTTGTAACACGAGCCAATGTAGGCAATTACATGTACAACAACGTAGCCTCCAGTACCGGAACAACGCGAAACATTCTCAACCCGATTGGATACATCAACAATGGTTCTCGCGATGTATTGGTGAGTGGATTCAGCGGAAACGGTTCGAACTACTATTTGTCCGACTACTATGTTCAAAATGCATCTTTCTTGAGAGTCGACAACATCAATATTGGATACAATTTGGGTAGCATGTTGAACAACAAAGCCAATCTTCGTATTTCAGGAAATGTTCAGAACGCATTGGTTGTTACCAAGTACACTGGACTGGATCCTGAGATCAATGGTGGAATTGACAACAACTTCTATCCTCGTCCCCGCACATTTGTTTTGGGCCTTAACCTCGACTTTTAATACATAATTCGCGTAAACAATAACATATGAAAAGGTACATAGTAAACACAGCTTTCCTACTTGCACTGAGCAGCGTATTGCTGGTTTCCTGCTCCAAGCAGTTGGATCTATTGCCCTTAAACGACATTACTTCTGAGCAGGTGTACAGCACCCCTCAGGGATACAAGCAGGCCTTCGCAAAACTCTACGGAAGCTTTGCAACCACCGGCAACAATGGTCCTGCCGGAAACGGAGACATCCAAGGTTTGGATGAAGGAACATCCGACTTTCTTCGTTTGCTCTGGAAAGCGCAAGAGCTGAGCACCGACGAAGCAGTAGTGGCTTGGGGTGATCCGGGTATTCAGGACTTTCACAACATGAATTGGTCTGCCAGCAACCCGATGCTTACCGGTCTTTATTATCGTTCGTACTATCAGATTACGTTGTGCAATGATTTCATTCGTCAGGCATCGGATGCCAATATAGCAACCCGCGGAATTGCTGGCGCTGATGCGGATCAAATCAAAAAGTACAGGCCTGAGGCTCGATTCCTGCGTGCGTATCAATACTGGGTACTGATGGATCTGTTTGGAGATGTGCCATTTGCAACCGATGATCAGGCACTGGGTTCGTTCACTCCAAAGCAAATCAAGCGCGTAGATCTGTTCAAGTTCGTAGAAGATGAATTAAAGGCGATCGAAAATGAACTGCCTGCTGCTAAGTCAAATGAATATGGTCGCGCCGACAAAGCCGCAGCTCAGGCTTTGCTCGCCAGGTTATATTTGAATGCCGGAGTATATACAGGCACTGCTCGTTATGCTGATGCACTACTCTATGCGAAAAAAGTAATTGATCTGGGTTACACTCTGATTGGCGATTACAAAAAATTGATGCTGGCAGACAATAACCTCAATACCAGTGAATTCATTTTCACCATCAACTATGATGGACTGAAAACGCAAAACTGGGGCGGAACCACTTTCCTGACCCATGCTGCTGTAGGGGGCGATATGGTGGCAGCAGACTTTGGAATTGATGGTGGTTGGTTTGGATTGCGTACAACGAGCAGGATGGCTGACTTGTTTCCAGATGTTACCGGAGCAGTGGATAAGCGTTCTCAATTCTTTACGCAAGGTCAGAACAAAGAGATCAACGACATCACCAACTTCAAAGATGGATTTGCCATCACCAAATACCGGAACAAGAGAGGGAACAATACTCCTGGATCCAATCTTACCTGGGTTGACATTGACTTTCCAATCTTCAGGTTGGCAGAAATGCACCTGATTTATGCAGAAGCTGCGGCACGTATCGGCTCGGCTGCAGAAAAGGCAAATGCGGTCACCTATATCAATCTGTTGCGTCAGCGTGCCTATGGCAATTCAAATGGCAATATAGCGGTTGGAGCATTGACTGCTGATTTTGTATTGGATGAAAGAGCAAGAGAGTTGTACTGGGAAGGACACAGAAGGACAGATCTCATTCGGTATGGAAGGTTTACTGATGGCTCCTATGTTTGGCCATGGAAGGGAGGTGTAAAAGGTGGTACGGGTGTCGGAGCGTTTAGGAATGTTTACCCACTTCCTTCAGCGGATGTTTCCTCAAACCCCAATCTCAAACAAAATCCCGGTTATTGATTACCCACTTTAAACTATTAATATGAAACGTTTTATTCTACAGCTCAGCACCTTCCTTGCGGCAGTTGTTTTGCTTGCTTCTTGCGAAAAAGCAGAAGAACAAGAAGTGTTCTTGGGTGGGAAGTCGCCCGTACTCACTGCATCCGTTAGCGGATCCATCCCACTTTCTTTTGTCACACAGGATAATCAGGCCGTGAAGTTTGCATGGACAAATCCTGACTACCAGTTTGCTTCAGGGATCAGTTCCCAAAATGTGACCTATTTACTTGAGATTGATGAAGCCGGTAAAAACTTTGCTGGTGCCAATAAAAAATCAATTTCAGTAAGCAACGACTTGAGTGTTCAGTACACACAGCGTGAGTTCAATATCTTACTCAGCGATTTGAAGTTGCCTCTTGGAAAACCAGCTTCAATTGAAGTACGCATCAGTTCATCACTTTCTTCAGATGCAACCAAGCTTGCGTCGAATGCACTGCGTTTCAATGTAACACCTTTTGCTCCTCCTCCAAAAGTGCCTATTCCAGCCCAAGGAAATCTTTGGGTGATTGGAGATGCGTTTGAGTCCGGATGGAACAACCCTTTGCCTGCTCCATTTGTCACTTCCCAGAAATTTAACAAGGTGAGCGAGACGCTGTACGAGTTGGTTGTCAGTTTTAAAGGGGGTGGTTATTATAAGATGTTGCAGGAGAACGGTGTCTGGGGAAGTCAGTACCACATGATTCAAGGAGATGCTGCGGGTGGAACATTTGAGAAGAAAGATGCAGATCCTGCCTTTGTTGGACCCTCCACTTCCGGATCCTATAAGATAGTCGTTAATTTTCAGGATGGCGTCTTTACCGTAACCAAACAATAAGCTGTAAAAATAATACTATGAGTACGATTACACGATCAATAACGAAAGCACTTGCCGCCGTTCTGATGATTGCAGGAGTATGGTCCTGTGAGAAGATCGATCCGTTGCAGGTATATGGAGCCGGAACGGCTTCGACGCTTTCCGCTTCAGTAAATTTGCTGACTCCTGTTGTGGGAGATTCAGGCAAAACAGTCCTTACTCTCAATTGGACCAGCCCGGATTATTCGGTTGATGCTGCCAGCGTAAAGTATGTCATTCAGGTTGACTCAGCAGGCAGGAGTTTTTCCAAGGCTGTTGAGAAAACTGTTGTTGGATTATTGTCCACTTCCTTTACTGCAAAAGAGTTGAATTCTATTGCACTTGGTTTTGGATTTGCTTTCAACAAGCAATACAACATGGAAGTGAGAATCATTTCTTCTCATGCCAATAACAATGAACGGCTCGCATCCAATGCACTTCCGATTAAGTACACGCCATATGTCACTCCACCTAAGGTAACACCCCCTGTTTCCAATGCGTTGTTTCTGGTGGGCAGTGCTACTGCAGGAGGATGGAACAATCCGGTTCCTGTGCCATCACAGCAGTTCAAGCGCATAGACTCAGTGACGTATGAAGGAGATTTTTACATGAAGGGTGGACAACAATACCTCTGTCTCCCTGTAAACGGCGACTGGAGCAACAAGTATTCTGTGAAAGACAATAATGCTGTTGGACTCAATAAGGGAGGCGACTTCGGATTCAATTTAAACGATAATTTTCCCGGCCCCGATAAAACCGGCTGGTACAAAATCCGTTTGGATTTCCAGGCAGGTAAATTCACTATTGCATTGATTCAGGAATATGGTTTGCTGTATGTGGCAGGAGATTACCAGGGATGGAATCCCGGTACAGCTCCTCAGATTGCATCTCCTAAAAAAGACGGTAATCATGAAGGATTTGTAAGAGTACCTGCTGGAGGCTCCTATGAATTCAAGCTCACTTCTCAGTCCGATTGGAACGGAACCAATTATGGCGATGGCGGAGCTGGTACACTGAGTACCTCTGGTGGAAACCTCAAATTCCCGGGTGCGGGTGGTTTCTTCCGCATCAATGCCAATACCACAACCAATACGTTTTCCATCACTCAAACTACATGGTCCATCATTGGAAGCCTTACCGGTTGGTCAAGCGATATCAGCATGAACCTGAACAATGGAGTGTGGGAAGGAACAGTAACGGTTTCCGGTAGGGAGGAATTTAAGTTCAGGGCCAACAGCGACTGGGGAATCAATTTGGGCGATAACGATTCAGACAATTCCATGGAATACAATGGCGCCAACCTTGTTTTGTCTTCCGCGGGAACATATCGAATCTCTCTTGATTTAACCAATCCTGGTTACTATACGTACAAGGTTTCCAAACAATAACATGACATTTTTAATTCATAAATGCCCCTCCATCGAGGGGCTTTTTTTATCTTAGTCGTTCCTCAATTCTTTTGCATGACACCACACCTTCCTGATTCCATCTTGCGGTTTCTACAGGAACCTTATGCTTTAACAAGTGATCATATCAGTTTCTATGCTGCCAATAAGTTCATCAAGTTGAAGCAGGTGTTGAACAAAGAAACAATTGATTTTTTTTCAACATGCATCACCAAAAAGGTTCGTGTACTCAATGCCGAAAAACGTTCGCTGGAAGAACGGGATACCTATGGAATGGCCTTTCTTCAGATTTTTAACTTGTGGAGGGAAGACAATTCGATACGCGAATTGGTGTTTAGCAAGCGACTTGCAGGGATCGCCACAGCGCTGATGCAAACCCAAGGGGTCCGGTTGTATCATGACCAGGCACTGTATAAAGAACCAGGTGGTGGGTACACGCCATGGCATGCCGATCAATATTATTGGCCCTTATCATCCGATAAAACGGTGACTGCCTGGATGCCGTTTCAAGAGACGCCTATAGCAATGGGACCTTTGGAGTTCAGTGCAGGAAGCCATGTAATTGTGGAGGGGAGAGAATTGGCGATCAGTGACGACAGTGAAAGGAAGATTGATCAACAATTAAAGGTTACGGACTTCAAACATGTGGTAGAACCATTCGATTTGGGTGAAGTTAGTTTTCATTCTGGTTGGGTATTCCATCGTGCGGGAGCAAATACAACAGCAGATATGCGGCAGGTGATGACCGTTATATATATGGATCGGGATATGCAACTGGCTGCACCTCAAAATGAAAATCAAATCAACGATTGGAACACCTGGTGTCCGGGGGCAACGATTGGGAAAGTCATCAACTCTCCTTTGAATCCAATTCTTTATTCTAAATAATGCACATGCAACGGATCATTTTTCTTCTTGCGTTTTGCTGCTCGCAGTTTAGTTTCTCGCAGGCGCAGATTCACCACATCGAACCACTGAACTGGTGGGTGGGAATGAAAGACCCATCCCTTCAGCTCATGGTCAACGGACCCGGAATAGCATCTACCCAACCGGTCATTCGATATCCTGGTGTTACCATAAAAAGTATAAAGAAGGGGGACTCGAATAATTTTCTATTCATCCATCTAATGATTGATCCTCAAACAAAACCGGGTAAATTTTTTATCTCATTTAATCGCGACGGTAAAACGGTTGAGCGATTGACTTATGAACTAAAACCCCGCGCGTCCAATGCCAAGTTGTTATCGGGGTTCAACAGCAGTGATGTAATCTGCTTGATTACTCCGGATCGCTTTGCAAATGGAGATACGGCTAACGATGTTGTTGCCGGCATGCGCGAATCCAGTATCGACCGCACGAAGCCGGGTACCCGGCATGGAGGTGATCTACGGGGCATGATCAACCAATTGGATTATTTGAAAAACATGGGCTATACAGCCATTTGGCCGCAACCGCTTCTTGAAAACGATATGCCATCCTACTCGTATCACGGTTATTCCATCACCAACTACTATAAAGTTGATCCCCGATTTGGTAGACTGGAAGAATACATCGAACTCTCTCAACAGGCTAAAGCAAAAGGGATCAAACTCATTGCTGATGCTGTATTGAATCACATCGGGTCCGGTCACTGGTGGATGCAGGACTTACCTTTGAAGGACTGGATCAATTATCCGGATACCAAAACGCAGACCACGCATGTGCGTACTGTTAATCAGGACCCTAACGCATCTGCATTTGATCGGGATTTGATGACCCGCGGCTGGTTCGTTGAAACAATGCCTGACTTGAACGGAAGCAATCCTTACGTGGCGACCTACCTGATTCAGAATACACTTTGGTGGATTGAAACCCTTCAGCTGGGGGGGATTCGATTGGATACGTATGGTTACAGCGATAAGGCGTTGCTTTCCGACTGGACATGCCGCATCATGAATGAATATCCGCGGTTCAGCATTGTTGGCGAAGAATGGAGCCTGAATCCTCTGATCACCTCGTATTGGCAGTCCGGAAAGCGAAATCACGACGGCTATACAGGTTGTCTGGGATCGACCATGGACTTTCCATTGCAGTCGGCATTGATTGAAGCGCTCCGTCAGAAAGACAGAACCATATGGGGAAAGGGACTCAACATGATTTACGAATCAATGGCCAATGATTTCATTTATGCTCAACCCAATAAACTATTGATTTTTGGCGACAACCACGATATGGACAGGATCTATACCCAACTTGGGAATGATCTGGATCTTACCAAAATGGCCATTGCATGCTTGCTGACCTTGAGGGGAATACCACAAATCTATTATGGCACAGAAGTATTGCTCCATAACAGCATGCACCCGGGCGATCATGGATACATCCGTGCAGACATGCCCGGGGGCTGGGAAAATGATGCAAGCAACGCCTTTTCAAAAAAAGGATTGACCCGTGATCAAATTGAGATGCAGGATTATATGAGACGGTTGCTAATCTGGCGCGCACAATCATCAGCCCTCTCATCCGGTAAAACACTGCATTTTGCACCCTTCAATGATATATATGTTTATTTCAGGTATACCAAGGATCAAAAAGTTATGGTCATCCTGAACCGAAACGAACAGCCCACTACAATCGATCCTGCTCGGTTCCGTGAAATCATTGGCGGAGACAAAAAGGGAGTTGATATTATTTCTTCTAAGATGTTCGACCTGACCAGCGTTTTGGAGATTCCGGCAAAAACTACACTTGTATTAATGGTGGAAACCCCATCTGGCCGGCCATAAATAAGTAGTTCGGAATAATAAATAAAGTGATTGTTTGGCTCTATCCTAGGGTATTGATAACCGCTAATCATTCATCGATTTCTTTCTATATTATTTTTGATCAAAAATTTATTGAAAATCAATTAGTTATGAGGGTGTCTTTTAAAAAACCCTCCTTTTTTCTTCTTTTTGGCCCACAGCTTAACTAACTTTGCGCTCCCATCTAAATAAGGTGGTCCGTTTCCGGGATGGCGAAAACGGTATTGTAAACGGGCCTGGCCCAAAAAATAAAACAATGAGTAAACTTCATTTCACCACGAAGCATGTAAATGCAGCTTCCGTGCAGCGTAAGTGGTACGTTGTGGACGGAACCAATCAAACTGTGGGACGTGTCTGTAGCAAGATCGCAGCAATTTTGCGCGGCAAGAACAGAGCGTATTTTTCCCCCCATGTTGATTGCGGAGATTTTGTCATTGTGACCAATGCCGAAAAGGTAGTGTTCACGGGAAACAAACTAAATTATAAGGAATACCAGCACGTGACCGGGTATCCTGGCGGACAAAAAATCGAGATCGCAAAAGATTTGCAAAAGCGCAGGCCTGAGCAAATTGTTGAGCGTGCTGTTAAGGGAATGCTTCCCAAAAACCGCCTCGGCCGTAAAATGTTCAAGAAATTATTTGTGTATGTGGGCGACCAACATCCTCATGGTGCACAACAACCGGTAGCGATCAAATTCTAATTCAAAACGATTTCAATCAATCAATAATGGAAAAACAAAAAAACGGACTGGGTCGTAGGAAAGAAGCGGTAACCCGCGTCTTCCTGAGCAAAGGTGACGGAAACATCACCGTGAACGATCTGGATTACAAAGCATACTTCCCCCAGGTATATCTCCAGAACCAGGTGGAACTTCCCATCAAAGCTGTTGAAGGTGCTGGCAAGTACAACATCAAAGTCAATGCTGCAGGTGGTGGAAAAAAGGGACAAGCAGAAGCCGCAAAGCTTGGCATTGCCCGTGCACTGATTACGCTCAACCCTGAATTCAGGCCTGCACTCAAAGCAGCAGGTTTGCTTCGCAGGGATCCACGCGGTGTGGAAAGGAAGAAGTTTGGTAAGAAGAAAGCGAGAAGAAGCTTCCAGTTCAGCAAGCGTTAACAGCATTCATCACACACGTACAAAAACACATTTCACACAATGGAAAATAATACTACACTGCAACAGCAACTTTTGGAGGCCGGTGTTCACTTTGGTCACCTTCGTAAAAAGTGGAACCCCAAGATGTTGCCGTACATCTATGCAGAAAAGAAAGGCATCCACATCATTGATCTTAATAAGACCGTTGAGTGTTTGCAGGAGACAGCAATTGCTCTGAAGAACATTGCAAAGAGTGGCAAGAAGATCATGTTTGTGGGGACTAAAAAGCAGGCCAAGGAAATCGTGACCGAATGCGCAAAGCGCATCAACATGCCGTTTGTAACAGAGCGTTGGTTGGGTGGAATGCTCACCAACTTCAATACCGTTCGTAAGTCGGTTAAAAAGATGCAGAGCATTGAGAAGATGTTGAATGACGGAAGCTTTGATAGCATCACCAAAAAAGAGCGCCTTCAGTTGTCGCGCGATAAAGACAAAATGGAAAAAGTACTGGGCGGTATTGCTCAACTGGGGCGTGTTCCATCTGCCTTGTTCATCATTGATATTGGGCACGAACACATTGCCATGGCTGAAGCCAAGCGACTGGGCATCACCACATTTGGCATGGTGGACACCAACTGCGATCCGAACAAAGTGGACTTCCCGGTTCCGGCCAACGATGATGCAACAAAGTCTATTGCCATCATAACCAACTACATCACAGCAGCCATTGCAGAAGGTTTGGCTGAGCGTCAGGCTGAGAAAGCAGAAGAGGAAGAAGCGGAAGAATCATCTGAGAACGCATTGCGTTTCTCCCTTGAAGATGAGGCCGTTGCGGATGGCGGAAAGAAAGGTAAAACCGGAGCTCCCAAGCGTCGCATTCCTTCAGCAGGCGGTGGCGGAAGAAAGCCGGCTCAGAAAAAGTAACAATTCATAATCAACACATTTTAATACGTATGTCGACAGCAACCATAACCGCATCTGAAATCAACAAGCTTCGCCAAATGACCGGCGCCGGCATGATGGATTGCAGAAAAGCATTGACAGAGACCAACGGTGATTTTGAAGCAGCGATTGATTGGCTGAGAAAGAAGGGTCAGAAGGTAGCCGCTTTGCGTGGTGACCGTGATGCGAAGGAAGGAGTCATTTTTGCAAAGACCACATCCGATAACAAGACCGGAATCGTCATGTGCCTGAGCTGTGAAACCGACTTCGTGAGCAAAAATGCCGATTTCATCTCTTTTGCTGAGTCCATCATTGATGCAGCCATTGCACACAATGTAAAATCCGTCGAGGAACTCAATGAAGTAAGCATCAACGGAGCAAGAGTGGCCGATCTGGTGAACGACAAGCTTGCAAGCATTGGAGAGAAGATTGGTATTTCTAAGTTTGACCGCATCGATGCAGCATTTGTAGCTTCTTATATTCACGGGACGAATCGCATGGGTGTATTGGTGGGCTTGAACGCTTCCAACGCTGAAGTAGGGAAGGACATTGCCATGCAGATCGCAGCCATGAATCCTGTAGCCGTCGATTCCTCCTCTGTTTCAGCAGAGGTGATCGAGCGCGAGAAGGGGATCATCATGGACCTCATCAAAAATGACCCTAAAATGGCGGGTAAACCAGAGGAAATGCTTTCCAAGATTGCCGACGGTAAACTCAATGCTTTCTTTAAGGAAAGCACCTTGCTGGCACAGGCCTTTGTAAAAGATGGCGGAATGTCGGTTGGCGATTATATTAAATCAAAGGATAGCTCCTTGGCCGTTGTTGGATTCAAACGCATCAACCTGGGTTAAGGCGCTATATTTGCACCATGCAACCAGTATACAAACGCGTTCTTCTCAAACTTTCCGGAGAATCCCTGATGGGCGACAGCAACTATGGCATTGACCCCAATATGGTGGCCTATTATGCCAGTGAGATCAAAAGCATTGTCGATTTGGGAGTTGAAGTAGCCATCGTCATCGGCGGTGGAAACATCTACAGAGGTATGAATGAGTCGGAGACCGGCATTGAACGCGCACATGGTGATTACATGGGCATGTTGGCCACTGTGATCAACGGAATGGCCATCCAGGCTATGTTGGAAAAGGTGGGCATGTATACACGCTTGCTCAGTGCAATCAAAATGGAGCAGGTAGCAGAGCCGTATATCAGAAGACGCGCCATTCGTCACCTTGAAAAAAATAGAGTCGTCATTTTTGGTGCCGGTACAGGAAATCCTTACTTCACCACCGATACTGCAGGATCACTCCGTGCTATAGAAATTGAAGCCGACGTGATCCTCAAGGGTACACGCGTCAATGGAATCTATACGGCTGATCCGGAAAAGGATCCCAGTGCTACGCGGTTCGAGACCATCACCTTCAAAGAGTGCATTGAAAAGAATTTGAAGATCATGGACATGACGGCATTCACCCTGTGCATGGAAAACAATCTTCCCATCATTGTTTTTGATATGAATCAAAAAGGCAATCTGGTCAAACTGGTTTGCGGTGATGCAATTGGAACATTGGTGAAGAATTAGTGGTTATTTCGTTCAACTCCTCATGTCAATAGCCTCCATACGAAAGGACTACCAGATGCGTTCGCTTTCTGAACACGAAGTGAACCAGGATCCTATTCAACAATTTGCTCAGTGGTGGGATGAGGCACTTCAATCTGAAATTCTGGAAGTCAATGCCATGGCGCTGTCAACGATCACAGCGGCAGGTCGACCTTCAGCGCGCATCGTTCTGCTTAAGGGATTTGATCAAAAAGGGTTTGTTTTCTTTACCAATTACGAAAGCGACAAGGGAATTCAACTTCAGCGACATCCGTACGCATCGCTGGTCTTTTTTTGGAAAGAACTTGAACGTCAAGTTCGCATCGAAGGAACCTGTTCGCGCACCAGCGATCAGGAAAGCGATGAATACTTTCAAAGCCGACCATTGGGAAGTCGGTTGGGCGCATGGGCCTCTCCGCAAAGCCGCACAATTCCGAACCGCGATATATTGCAACACAACATGGAAGAGCTGAAAGCACAGTATGCACACGATACTATACCGCGACCACCCCATTGGGGAGGATTTAGGGTACAACCGGATCGAATTGAGTTTTGGCAGGGGAGGAGCAATCGTTTACACGATCGAATTCTCTACGAAAAAAACGAAACGTCCTGGCGGACCAGTCGACTGGCTCCTTAAGCCTTCTTCGCCGACTTCTTCGTAGTCTTAGCGGGCCGTGATCTTCCAAAAGAGCCCTTAAAAATTTTTCCTTTCTTGGTTTTTTTATCGCCTCTTCCCATGGGATTGATTTTTTGTGTGAAGAAAAAAAAGCAAGACGCTTTGTGTCTTGCTTTTTTTAATGTTTTTGTAAGGGTTAGATCTTTGATGAAAGTTCCTTACCAGCTTTGAAGCGTGCTACCTTCTTAGCTTTGATCTTGATCACAGCACCTGTTTGGGGGTTGCGACCGGTGCGAGCTGCTCTCTTGCTAACAGAGAACGTACCAAATCCTACAAGGGTTACTTTTCCACCACCTTTCAGGGTTTTGGTCACTGCGCTGATCATTGAGTTAAGAGCAGCGTTGGCCTGTGTCTTGGTTACACCAGCATCATCGGCCATCTTTGCGATCAATTCTGCTTTGTTCATAAATGAAAATTTAATTGGTTTGTGTCGACAAATTTAGATGCTTTTTGATTCTAACAAAAAATTTTTTTCAATTCGAATGTCCTGAAATATGCACCACGACTGAATTTCCGAGGGTTCATTTTTCTTAAGGTTATCCACAGGTACTGCACAATTCATGAAAATGAAGCAACATCCAAATCGAGCATCACGGGACAATGATCGCTGTGCTTCACGTCAGGAAAGATTTCTGCATCCTGTATCCGGCTCCTAAGGGCCTCTGTTACATTGATATAATCGATCCTCCAGCCTTTATTATTCAGCCGCACACTGGGGAAACGCTGGCTCCACCAGGAATAGCGGTGAGGCTCGGTGTGAACACACCGAAACGTATCCACCCAGCCTGAAGCAAAAAATGCATCCATCCAGGCGCGCTCTTCAGGTAAAAATCCGGTAGTTTGCTTATTCCCTTTGGGATCGTGGATATCGATCTCCTTGTGCGCGATGTTGTAGTCCCCGCACAATATGATCCCTTCGTACTTCTTTTTGATACGATTCACGTAGGGGAGCAATTTTTCTAACCACTCCATTTTAAAGGCCTGTCGCTCTTCTCCGGAAGTTCCGGAAGGAAAATAGGCATTTATCAGCAGGATTTTTCCAAATTGGAGTTGAATGACGCGTCCCTCGTCATCGCTTTGTGCATGGCTGTTTCCGCGATGGACCTTATCGGGCTGAATCGTCGTGAGCACTGCTACGCCGCTGTATCCCTTCTTCGATTGTGCACTGAACCAATAATCGCTATACCCCAAATCACGAATCGGCTGCATGTCAACATCTTCCTGGGTGGCTTTGGTTTCCTGCAGGCAAATGATGTCTGCAGGATGCGTTTTGAGCCAATCGATCAATCCTTTTTTTATTGCAGCGCGAATGCCGTTGACATTATACGAGATGATCCGCATGAGGTTAATTTTCCGCAAGAACCGGTCGCAGCCACCGCTCTGCTGTTTCCTTGCCCATCGCTTTGCGTTCGGCATAATCAATGAGTTGATCCTGTGTGATCTTTCCCACTCCAAAATATTTGGCTTCCGGATGTGCAAAGTACCAGCCGCAAACCGATGAAGCGGGATACATGGCCAGTGACTCCGTCAATTGAATGCCAATGGAATCGGTTGCATTCAGCAGTTGAAATAATTTCTCTTTTTCGGTATGATCGGGACAGGCCGGATAGCCGGGAGCTGGACGAATACCCTGATAGGATTCTGTGATCAACTCTTCATTGCTCCATTGTTCTGCTGCGGCGTATCCCCAATACGTGGTTCTCACTTTCATGTGAACATACTCAGCCAGCGCTTCTGCAAATCGATCGGCCAATGCCTGCAACATGATCTTGCTGTAATCATCATGCTGTTCTTCGAACCGTTTGATGTGGGGTTCGATGCCTTGTATAGTAACGGCAAATGCGCCGATATGATCCTGACCCCCCGCAGATTCCGGGGTGATGAAATCAGCCAGCGACAAATTGGGTTGACCGCTTGCTTTTTTGGTTTGTTGCCGCAAAAATTCCAACTGCACTTTTTCGTGTTGCATCGGATCAATCAAGGTAACCGTATCGCGATCATTGCTGTTGGCCGGCCAGCATCCAATCACCGCCCTTGGCTCCAGCCATTGCTCGTTTACCATCTGCTCAATCATGGCCATGGCATCATCGTACAACTTGCGTGACTCTTTTCCAATGATTGCATCATCAAAGATGGCCGGATAACGACCGTGCATTTCCCATGCTATGAAAAAAGGATTCCAATCGATGAAGGGAACCAATTCAGATAATGCAATATCCGTTAACACGGTTACTCCGGTAATTAACGGTGCTGCTGTCAATGAGGAAGTCCAATCCAAATGCAGCTTATTCTTTACAGCTGCTTCATAGGGCAGCAATTCTTTATTGCTCTTTTTGTTGGCGAACTCTTCCCGGAGTTTTTTGTAGTCCTTCCGGGTATCTTCCAAGAATGATTCTTTCTGTTGATTGAGCAGGGAGCCCGTCACCGATACACTGCGCGAAGCATCCAGCACGTGAATGACCCCATGGTCGTACTGCTCCGCAATTTTCAATGCCGTGTGCATCCGGGAAGTAGTGGCACCGCCGATCAGCAGTGGCTGATTCATGCCTCTTCGTTTCATTTCTGCAGCCACATGCACCATTTCATCCAGCGAGGGGGTAATCAATCCACTCAATCCAATGATATCTGCCTGGTGCCTCTCCGCTTCGTTCAGGATTTTATCAGCAGAAACCATTACACCCAGGTCGATGATTTCATATCCGTTGCATCCGAGTACTACCCCAACGATGTTCTTTCCAATATCGTGCACATCGCCTTTCACGGTTGCCAGTAAAATTTTACCGACAGAAGATGCTTCTTTTTTTTCCGCTTCGATAAAGGGCGTCAGCACCGCCACGCTTTTTTTCATCACCCGCGCACTTTTTACCACCTGTGGTAAAAACATTTTTCCGGCACCAAAAAGATCGCCGACAACATTCATGCCGTCCATCAGGGGACCTTCAATCACATCCAGCGGACGCAGATACTGTTGCCGTGCTTCTTCCGTATCGGCATCAATGTACTCAGTGATGCCATTGATCAGTGCATGCTTGAGGCGTTCGTGCACCGATGCATTTCTCCACTCCTCGTTTTTTTCTTTTGTACCGGCTCCCATGCCTTTGACGGTTTCAGCAAACGCAATCAGCGATTCAGTCGCTTCATTGTTGTCGTTATTCCGGTTCAGGATCACATCCTCGCAGCGCTTGCGCAACTCGGGTTCGATTTCATCGTACACCACCAATTGTCCCGCATTCACAATCCCCATGTCCATTCCGGTTCGAATGGCATGGTACAGGAACACCGAATGCATCGCTTCCCGAACGTGATCATTCCCGCGGAAGGAGAACGAAAGGTTGCTTACGCCACCGGAAATTTTAACCAGTGGGTAACGTTGTTTGATGATGCGGGTAGCTTCGATGAAGTCGACTCCATAGCTGTTGTGTTCTTCCAGGCCGGTTGCGACTGCAAAAATGTTGAGGTCAAAGATGATGTCTTGAGGAGGGAAGCCGACGTGTTCCGTGAGAATCGAGTAGGCCCGTTCGGCAATGCGAACTCGGCGATCGAGTGTATCGGCTTGACCCTGCTCATCGAAGGCCATTACGATCACGGCTGCTCCGAAACTTCGACAGACAATGGCCTGTTGTAAAAATTTCTCTTCGCCTTCTTTTAGCGAAATGGAATTCACAATGCATTTTCCCTGAACGCACTTGAGTCCCGCTTCAATGATCGAAAACTTTGAGGAATCGATCATGATCGGTATCCGCGCAATGTTGGGTTCGCTTTGCAGCAGATTCAAGAACCGCACCATTTCCAGTTCTCCATCCAGCAGGGCATCATCCATGTTCACGTCCAGTACCTGTGCTCCATTTTCTACTTGCTGCAGGGCTATGCTTAGTGCTTCTTCGTATTTTTCTTCTTTGATGAGGCGTGCAAATTTTTTTGAACCGGTTACGTTGGTGCGTTCGCCTACATTCACAAAGTTGGTTTCGGGTCGCACCACCAACGGTTCGAGTCCCGACAACCGCATGAAGGGTTGAATGTGTACCTGTTCACTCATGGGCTATCCGATTGCTGTTTCGATGATTGGAATAGACCGGGGTTGTAGTTGCTTTACCGCCTGTGCGATGTGCCGGATATGGTCCGGTGTAGTGCCGCAGCACCCACCCACGATGTTGACGTATCCCCGCTGCGCCCATTCTTCAATGAAATGAGCAGTTTGATGCGGCTCTTCATCGTATTCTCCCAGCGCATTTGGCAATCCGGCATTCGGATACGCCGAAGTATAGCAGCCAGCCAGTTGGGAAAGTTCTTCGATATGCTGACGCATCTGATCTGCACCCAACGCGCAATTTAGTCCAACACTCAGTGGACGAGCGTGTTCGATGCTGATGTAGAAGGCCTCAAGCGTTTGTCCGCTCAAGGTTCTCCCGGATGCATCGGTGATGGTTCCGCTGATCATCAGCGGCAGTTCAGGTCGACCACTTTCTCTGAAATATTTTTTTACGGCATAGATGGCCGCTTTTGCATTCAGTGTATCAAAAATTGTTTCAATTAAGAGCAGGTCTACGCCTCCTTCCACCAATGCCATGACTTGCTCCAAATACGCTGCAGCCACTTCATCGAAGCGGATACCACGAGCGCCGGGATTGTTGACGTCCGGAGAGAGGGATAAGGTTTTGTTCATGGGACCCAGCGCGCCGGCAACAAAAGGACCGCCTGCATGGGCGCGCTCCGGATGCTGTTGCAGGTAGAGGTCCACTGCTGCCCGGGCACAGTGGGCCGCTGCCGTATTGATTTCAGCCGACAATTCACTCATGTTGTAATCGGCCATCGAAACCGCTTGTGCATTGAACGTATTGGTCTCAATGATATCGGCACCGGCTTCCAAGTACTGCAGATGAATATTTCGAATGATCTCGGGCTGGGTAATGCACAGCAGGTCATTGTTGCCCTTGAGATCCGAAGGCCAATCGGCAAACCGGGTCCCCCGGTAATCGGCTTCCTGCAGTTTGCGCCGTTGGATCATGGTGCCCATCGCTCCATCGATGACGAGGATTCGCTCCCGAAGCAGTGTAGAGATGTCTTTCATTCACGTTTTAAGAGTGGCAAAGATAGTACATTTGCAGGTCTATGAACCTCTCATCCCAGCTCTTGGAGGCCGCCGTAAAGGAATTCAGTAAACTGCCCGGAATTGGGAGAAAGACGGCGTTGCGACTGGTGCTTCATTTGCTGAAACAAGACAGATCCGATGTGGAGCAGTTCAGTGAAGTGATCTCCCGACTGAGAAAGGAAATTCAATTTTGTTCAACCTGTTTCAATATCGCAGACGGTGAAACCTGCCAGATCTGTCAACAGCCCTCCCGCCGCAAGGACCTGGTTTGTGTGGTGGAAAGCATCCGCGATGTGATTGCCATTGAAACCACTGATCAGTTCAATGGTTTGTATCATGTGCTAGGGGGAATCATCTCGCCTTTGGATGGTATCGGACCGAATCAGCTCACCATCGAATCCCTTTGCAAGCGAGCGGAAGGGGGAGTTGTTCGCGAGATCGTCTTTGCCCTCAATCCCACCATTCAAGGCGATACCACTATTTATTATATCCGAAAAAAACTGCAACACCTGGGACTCCAATTTACCACAATAGCCAGAGGAGTTTCATTTGGCGGCGAATTGGAATATGCCGATGAAATGACACTGGCCAAGAGCATCCGCAACCGACTGCCGGTGGATAATTACATCAAGCAATAAGGGTTATTGTTCGTTGATCAATTTCAAATCGATCAAGACTTCATTGTCCCAATTCGCACGAATGGAGATGGGTTTTTTACGAGCGACAATAATCTCGGGTTGCATCTTTTTCCAATAATCGCCGGTATCCCATTTGTTATTGTTGTTTGCATCAAAGTGTATGTGTACGTCATAGTCGCCTGGATCAATCAATTCAATTCTGTATTGTTGCTTTCCTAATTTTTGTCGATACTGTTCCTTTCCACTTTTCATGAAGATTACGATGGGGTGGAGAGCGGTATCAAGATTTTCAATGATCAAATTGATGCTGCCATAATCTGCAATCCGCTTGGTACTAAACACCAGGGTATCTGCTTTTGTAAAGAAATTGCCTAACGTATCCATGGCCATTTCTTTTCCCTGGATAAGTGAATACCGGGTATTCTCTTTCCATGTATGGGAAAGGGTGATTTCTTTTGCAGTGGAGTCAAGGGAAATGCCTACCTCCAAGCGGTTGAAGGTTGCGTCGCCAAAAAACAATTTTGATGTATCAAATTGTTTCAGCGGTTGCTCGGAACGGAGGATAAATTTTTTCATCAAGTCCTGCTTTATCCCATCCAGGTTATTGGTCAGCCGAAGACGTTTATCATCTGCATTCCGGTCGCTTGATTTTGCGGTAACAGTTGGTTTTTTCACCACTGGATTGGTGTCCACTCGCTCTGCTTCAAATGCATAGAGCAGTAAGCTAGTATCGGAGCCGACCTGTAGGGGTCGGTCGTTAAAAGCAATCAATTCACTGGGCTGATCGTATTTTCTGTCTCCGTTTTGATCCTTGAGGCCAAAGATGCCATAGGAACCGGGTTTCAGGTTGCGAAACAAAAAGCTTCCATCTCCTTTGAGTCGTGTAAAGTAACGGGGCTTTTCTTTTGCAACTGCAGAATCATCCAGGTTTCGGTGCAGTACTACAATCAAGGTGCTGTCCACTCCTCCGGTTTGGGCTAGAATGATATGGCCAGTTAAAAAGGCTGAATCCAGGTACGGTCCTGTTGAAAACTCATAATGAAAATCCTTGAGGATGTTTCCTTCGTTGATGTCTTTTAGTGCCTGTCCGAAATCAATGGAATAGGTGGTATTCTCTTCCAGTGTGTCTTTTATTTTAATGGTAACCGAACGGAGTTTGCTTTCTGCGTTGGGATTCGACTTCGGAAGAGGGGAGTAGGTCAGTTTCTCAAATGGATTTTCCAGCGCAACATATTCATCAAAAAAGAGCGTGATTTTATTGCCTTTAAAATTTTTGGCTCCCATTGCTGGCTCTGCCAGAACGAGTTTTGGAGGCAGGGAGTCCCGCGGTCCTCCGGTAGGCGGAATTTGTTGTCCGCACGAACAGATGAACACAATGCACAGCCAATACAAACAACTTCTCATACCGTGGTGCAAAGGTAACCGATTATGTGGATGCAAATTGAGTTGGATTGGCTTTGACAAAATTGCACCAGTGGCAATCTTTGTCGCCGCAGCCGGTATAAAATTCCTTGGCCTGGATCTTCTCCCATACCTCCCGGACTTGCTTGCGTACGATGGACGTATCTTCTTCCGTAATAGTGATTCTTGCAGAGGCAATCTCTTTTTTGGCATTGGGTTCGATGAAGTCAAATTCAGTGCTCACGGCCGAATATTTGCCCTGGTCCATTTTGTCAACCAACAACTTATAAAAAACGGCTTGCCGCCAGTAATCACCGCCATTGGGTTCTTTGTCGTTTGGTCCTTTCATTTTTTCTTTTGCCCGATCGGGATTGCCGGTTTTGTAATCGACTACATTGACCAAATGCCCATCGAACTCCATCTTATCAATCTTTCCTTTCAGGGGAACTCCATCGACTACCACATTTTTTACATTCCGTTCCACGGATACAATCTTGGAGAACGTATGGATGCGTGCATCGTGGTACTGGTCCAATACCTGTTTACCATACTCCATCCTTCGTTCAAACTCCTCTTTGGTGAAACTTTCGCGGTGACGGTATAAATAGGAAATAAAATCATTGATCAAGGTATCCTTTGAGGGGAAGGTGTTGGTGGGACTGTTTTTCATTTTCGAGAAAAACGACTCCAAGGCATAATGCACAGCGGATCCAAATTCCAGTGTTTCATTTTTGGGAGAAGGAATGCGGATGAGGTTGTGGTAGAAGAATTCCAATGGACAATTCAGGTAATTGTTCAACGCGGTCACGTTCATCACAAATTTTTCTAGTGCTGTGTTGATCACATCGCTGTCGTATGGATTCACCACTGGCGCCTCTGTCGCGGTGAGTCGCACCAAACGAAATGCATGCACGGTCTCTTCACTCAGCTGAGGTTCTTCTACTGGTAAGTCGCGCCCTGACCGAACTTCTTCTATGAACTGACTGGGCTCCAGTCCTTTGCCGTCCTCCCGAGATTTGGCATAGGAAACGCACAGGTGTTGTTCGGCGCGGGTGAGGGCGACATAAAACAATCTCCTGAGTTCTTCCAGCCGATCTCCCTCTTGGTGCACCTGAAATAATGTATCGGGAATTTTATATCCTCCGCTGTTGACTTTTTTATTTTCCCAGAATACCGAATTGGTGCCGGCTACAAACACATGTTCAAATTCCAGTCCCTTTGAACCGTGTACAGTAAGTAAATTCACTCCTTTTTCGTTTCCGCCTACCTGCACAATTGGAAGCGCGATCTCCTCTTTCTTCATCATGCGGATGATCTTCATGAATGAAGCAAGACTCAACGAAGGGTTTCTTCGGGTTTCGTCTTTCAAAAAATCAAAGAACGTCGTGAGGACCTGCAATTCCCAGTGCGGATCATTGGAACGCATGATGGAAGACAGCACACCGGTATCGCGGATGATGCGATCCAGCAATTGCTGTAGGGTTATATTGTGAACTGCTCCAATCAATCCTTCAACTACCTCTCCAGCTTTTGAAAGCTGAGGAGAAATGGCTGAATCGAACAGTGTTGCACCTGCACCCTTTCTTTTTTCTTCAATGATCCTGCGAAATCCAGTCACTGCTTTTTTATATCCCCGTTCGTTGTTCTCCAAGCTGAGTTGGGCAATTTCCAAGGGACGAATACCGAACCAATCGTAATGCAGTATCTCGAACAACATTTGATCACCACTGAAGGGAATATCCATTTCAGCATCCAGGTATTCAAATAATCGAATCAGTTTTCGAATCAGGTTGATCTGAAGCAGGTTCAGGCTTCGCTTGCTGTAATACGAAATACCTTTTGCGTGGAGAAATTCGCTGATCTCTTCACCATATTTATTTTCTCGGTAAATCACCGCAATACGGTGCGGGTCGGTACCGTTGCCGACCAGCTGGGCAATGGCGTCTGTGATCCCAATCATTTCCTCTCGTGGCGTATTCCACGCGTGAATGGAAGGCAATGTTTGAATTGCTTTCAGCTCTTCTTTTGCAGTAGTTAGGATTTTTGACAATCCTTCCACCTGATGGATCAAGCGTTCCTGATTGGAATCGATCACCGTGCGGGCAGCATCCAGTATGGGTTGTACCGACCGGTAGTTTTCAGTGAGCATGATCACCTTCATTCCGGGATAGGCCTGGAGGAAGGTGGCCATGTTCTCCACGTTGGCTCCCTGGAATCGGAAAATCGATTGGTCGTCATCACCCACCACAAAAATGTTGGGCTCCTCCCAGTAGCTGATCAAATGCTTGACCAGCTTGTTTTGAATACCGCTTGTGTCCTGGTATTCATCCACCAGTACGTATTGAAACTGCTCCTGGTAGTTGGCGAGCATGTTTTTATTTTCATCAAATGCCCGAATGACCCAGTTGATCATGTCATCAAAATCGTACCGCTTGCGCTCCATCATTTTTTGCTGATAGCGATCAAATTCATCTACTGCAGCACAGAGGCGATCCATTGCTTCCACCTGCTCGCGGTATTTCTCAGGCTTCAGATCGCCCGCGTTAAACTCCTTGTATTTTTTCTGGTAGATGAATTCCGGGCGAAGCTTCAATGAAGCCAGGTAGTCCCGGGCAGCATCTTTGATTTGTTGCGCCGACCATCCTTCTCGCTTCATGGTGCTGAACAGTTTCAGCAGGTTGGTGGTTTCAAAATAGACATCCCCGCGGTAGCGTTTCAGCGGGTTGCCCTGTTTAAAGCCATCGATCAGCTCATGGACCATGGTGATCGATTCGAGTTCGGAAACAGGATCGAGAGCATTCTTTTCAAAATAGGAAAGGTTGTCCTGGATTACCTGATTGCAGAACGAATGGTAGGTGTGGATGTGAACGCGGTGGGCATCTGCACCAATCATCTTTAGCAGTCGCCTGCGCATGGCGATTGCACCCGCATCGGTGAAGGTCATACACAAAATGTTTTCCGGTCGCGTGTCCGTTTCCATCAGAATTCTTCCGATGCGAATGGCCAGGATCTGGGTTTTTCCGGTGCCGGGACCCGCAATGACCATGACGGGACCTTCAATGCTGTCGACGGCCTCCCGTTGGGCAGCATTCAACCCTTCGTATTGCTTCAAAAAAAGTTCCCGTTGTTCTTCCCTCGTCATGGTTGAAAATTACAACAACTTGTCCATTGCGTTGTTTTAAATAGCATCATGGCGGTATACAAACTTCAAAAAACACAATTCGTCCCGATCTCCCTCGATGCAGCCTGGGATTTCTTTTCGCATCCTAAGAATTTGGCCCAAATGACACCCGATTATCTCCATCTCAAGTTCACCAATGAGCTGTATGGCGATGGGATGTATGCGGGTCAGGTTATTACGTATAAAGTTCGCCCTTTATTCGGGATTCCTCTGTTTTGGATGACGGAGATCACGCATGTGGAGGACCGTAAATTTTTTGTCGACGAGCAACGGTTTGGTCCATACGCCCTCTGGCACCATCAGCACCATTTTAAAGAAGTCGATGGCGGGGTAGAGATGACCGACATCGTGCATTACAAAGCGCCGTTGGGATTTCTGGGAGACATTGCTGTTGCACTCTTCATCAAGCGACAGCTGGAAGAAATATTTGTGTTTAGAAAAAAGAGAGTCGAGGAGCTTTTTGGAAAGCCCTAGTTGCGAAAGCTTATCCCGGCATGCGGGAAATGTATTTTTCGATCTGCTTGATCTGGTCCACTACCTGAGTAGTTGTTGGCTTCTGCGCTTTTGCTTTTCTGAAAAAATCTTTTGCAGCCCTGAATTCTCTTTTTTGCATCATGATCTGGCACATCTGCAAATAGGCCATGGCTGAACTTTCTTTATCGGGAATGCCCAACCGAATGGCTTGCCGAATCAAGCTTTCGCCTTCCTTCATGTTGCCTTTCTGCATCGCCATCATGCCCAGTTGAAGCTTATTGGCTCCTTCTGCCTCTTTCATGGGAAGTCCCAGATCCAGGCTCTTCTTCATGTGCTTTTCAGCACTGTCAAAGTCCTGTTTGGTCATGGCAATATTTCCTTTCAGCGTATAATAGACCGAACGGATGGGTTTGTAGAGGAGTCCGGGGTATTGAATGCTGTTGAGGATTTTTTCAGCACCGTCAAAATCGCCTTCTTCCAGGTATTCCTGAATCACCCGCAGGGGGCCGATAAAATAATGGGTAAAGATGCTGAGGACCGAAATAATATACAGCGCCAATGATGGCCAGAATCCAAAGAACAAATTAGAGGCCACTGCCAGAACCAGAAAAATGATGCCGATCATCAGGCGGTAGCGAATGTAGAAGTTGTACAATTTCATAGCCGACAAAGATACAAAAACCCACACCTAGCATAAAAATCAATATATTGAGTACTCAATTTCTTTCCATGAAAAAAGTGTATTATGTTGGCGACTGGGCTGTGTTGACCGGTCCTGTTTTCGCTGAAACCCCATTCCATCATAGTCCCAAAGGACTCGAAATCTTCAATTACGGCGTCTGGCTCAAAGACGCGTTGGAAAAAGATCCCCAGTACCAGGTCAATTCTGTATCTGCCTGGGATTTTTACAATCAGCTGGGTCCAGGCGATTACGAAAATATTCTCATCGATAATGACCTGATCATCTTCAGCGATGTCGACGCCAAGCTTTTTCAGCTCTCGCCCAAATTCTTTGACCGCAGCAAGTTCGGCAAAGAGGTGCTCACCTTTCCCGATCGTATTCGGTTATCCGTAGAACATGCTCACGCAGGTGGACGCTACATGTTCCTGGGTGGATGGTATTCCTTTACCGGTGAACTGGGGAAGGGAGGATGGGGAAGAACCCGGCTCGCTGAAATACTGCCTGTTCGCTGCTTGGATTACGAAGATCTGGTGGAAACAACCGAAGGATTTTCAATGGAAATCACTCCCGAAGGAAAACAACTCTGTCCCGATCTCGATCTCACCGGTTGTCCTCCCATCCTCGGATACAATAAAACAGTTGCTCTGGACAACAGCACAGTGATTGCTCGCTTCAAGGAAACCGGTGATCCGGCTATTGTAGTGAGCACTGTGGGGAAAGGGAAAGTCCTGGTCTATACCTCCGATCCCAGTCCACACTGGGGATGCAATATTGTGTATTGGGACGGATATCCTGCGTTCTGGCAATCCCTTGCTAAAGCCGTGCTTTCATGAAACACCTCTCACTGATTGTTCTTGCATGGTGTTGTGCGGTGGGTGCTGTTGCGCAGACCCCAGATCTCATGCCGTTGCCTCAGCAGTATTCCATGACACAACAGGATTTTCGCATTGCGCGATCATTTGCCATTGAGGTGAAGGGCGATGCAGATCCGCGGGTACTCAGAGAGGCCACTCGTTTTTTTCAACGGTTATCGGAACGGACCGGCATCTTTTTCAAAACATGGATCGTAAATGAAAACAGTCGCATCAGCGACAAAGGATTGCTGATTCGCGTGGACCGAAAAGGGAAAGTGGAGTTGGGAGATGATGAATCGTACCGACTTGAAGTGAAGCCCGACGGCATTCAGCTGCATGCGGTAACCGATATTGGAGCGATTCGGGGACTTGAAACCTTATTGCAACTAACAGCGTCGGATGCCAACGGATATTTTTTTCGCGGAACGCAGATAGAAGACCGCCCCCGGTTTGCGTGGAGGGGACTCCTCATCTCACAACCTTATCACTTCATGACCATGGATGTGATCAAGCGTACGCTGGATGCAATGGCAGCTGTAAAAATGAATGTCCTGCATTTTTACATCAGCGATGACCAGGGTTACCGCATTGAATCAAAGGTGTTTCCGCGCTTGCATGAGTTGGCATCGGATGGCCTGTATTTCACGCATGCGCAAATAAATGAGATGCTGGATTATGCTCATCAACGGGGCATCCGCGTGATTCCGGAGATCGATGTGCCCGGGCATTCTACTGCCATCATCTATGCGTATCCGCATTTGGCTTCTGTGCAGCGCAACTACACGTTACAGGATCACTGGGGCGTGTTTGATCCCACGCTGGATCCAACAAAAGAAACGACCTATACTTTTTTGGATAGGCTGCTCACAGAAGTCGCCTCGCTTTTCCCCGATCGGTATTTTCATATTGGAGGGGATGAGAATACGGGTCGCGACTGGAAACGCAATCCTGAGATTCAGTCGTTCATGAAAGCCAACGGACTGACAACCACCTTGGCGCTGCAGAACTATTTCAATAAACGCGTACGCGGTATTCTGGAAAAAAATGGAAAGGTGGCTGTCGGCTGGGATGAAGTGCTGATGAAAGAAATCAATGATTCTGCCGCCAAGCATTATTTTGAAACAGGACGATACGATCAGCTCATTGAAACGGCTGTGCCCAAAGACATGGTGATTCAGTCGTGGCGCGGGATGGAAGCTTTACTCTCGTCTGCCAAAAACGGCTACAAGAGTATCCTTTCAAAAGGGTATTATATCGACTTGGTTCAGCCTGCATCGTATCATTACCTCACCGATCCCATACCCTTTCGCAATGAAGTAATCATCCCCGATAGCGAAGCCAACTTCAATCGTTTTGAATCGGATATTATTGAAAAAATAAAAAAAGGAGAGCGGTTACTCACCGAACAGGAAGAACAATTGATCTTGGGTGGGGAGGCGACCATGTGGACGGAACACGTAACGACTGAAACCATGGATTCACGCATCTGGCCACGTACAGCAGCCATAGCAGAGAGGTTATGGTCGGCACCAACCGTGCGGGATGTAGACGACATGTACCGCCGCATGGACCTGATTTCCATTCAGCTTGAAGCCTTGGGATGCACACACCTCAAGAACCGGGACATGATGCTGCGGCGATTAACCGGCCTGCAAGATGTACGTGCACTTTCTTCTGTTGTGCAGTGGCTCGAACCGGTTCAAGGATATCAACGCAACAAGCTGAATAATTTTACGCGCTTCTCGCCGTATACACTAACGGTTGATATTGCCGTCCCAGATCAAAAAGCAGTTCGGGATCTACATAAATACGTTCAGTCCTATGTGCAGCGTACCGATACTGCATGGAAACAGGAGGTTCGGGACCTATTTTACCAATGGATTGCAAGTGATCGTGAAGTGCAGTCGATCGCACAAACCCGTCCCGCTCTTGCAGACCTAGCGGTGCATGCTTCTCATCTCCGTGCGATTGCAACCAGTGCGCTACAGGTGCTCAATACACGCGGCGTGGATAAGCAGCAGGCGGTGGATCAGTTGAATAAGCAATTGAGTGAATCGGCCAAACCTGTTGGACATTGTAAGCTGCGGGTAGGTGATGCGATGAAACTGTTGTTGAATCGATTGCAATAGAAGAGATCAATCCGGCCTTCTGACTTCAATCACCGATGATGCCGTTACGCTTTGGTTCTGTGCGTCGATTCCTCTAAGGATGATTTTATATTTTCCTTCCGCGTCAGATGCATAAAAACGTAAGCCGTCCCTGAGTTGTGACGGTACAACATCTCTTTCCAGAAAAAGTATGTTCCTGAGATCAGGCATGCGATTCTTTTTTGCGGAATGATCTGCCGGCAAATAGGTTGTTTTTGCTTGTATGGTTTTCAAGGTGTAGTGTAAGGCAGCATCCGGTTTCAGTCCCGCTAAATCGGACTTATACGTTTTGAAATGCACAATGCCATTGAATTCGATTGTTCCTTGGATATATTTGCGACTCACAATTTCAATCGATCGGATCAGCAAGGGGTCGGTATCCAACAGTAGTTGTGCGTTGCTGATGGGGAGGCCATCTACCAGCAGCAATGCTTGCCCTTCAAAGAAGGCTTTCAGCGGTTGATTCAGTGCCTGAATCAATACCTCATCTTTGTTTTTCTTGACCCTTACCTGCGGAATGATTTCAGAAATCACTTCTTCCAAAACCGGAAAACGCACATAATCATCCAGAAAAAATACAACATCTGGTTTGCCATAGAAGTCGCTGCTATCGGGCTCGCTCAATTCAACCGCTCTGAGCGCGTTGCCGTAATAGCGTTTCATTACTCTGCTGTTGAAAATTCTGGACTCCAAATCTGTACGCATGCTTTCATTTAATTTGAGGCATGGGTAAGATACTGCAGTCGCTGGCAGTTCTACATTGGCCAAGACAATACGAATGTTTTTTTGGTCTTTGCTGGCAGGATGAATGACCAGATCAGCATCATTGAAATTGAGTGGAAGGATGAATTGTGCTTTTCCCTCTTGATCAGTAAGGGCTGTAGCGATGGCGCTATTTGGAATTTTATGAGCGGCCACTAATTTGATTCCTTTGGCGGGGCCACCATTTTGCAGTGCAACTACACTGAATATTCTGCCTTCCTGATTGAGTTCCCCCGTTTGCACATGCTCAATTGTTAGGGTTTGTGCTTTTGCATCTTCGTCATAAAGCTCCAATAGCCGGTCGTTGAGAACTGCAGCAATGGAAATCTGCGACAGCAAGTCAGTGCCTGAAGCATTGAACTCTATCGCACTTCTTGGTGCGACGCTGTTCTTTTTGAGTTGTATTGAAATGGGCGATGTAGATATGCTTGCGTTTTTTGTCAATTGAGGCGTGCATTCGACGGGTGGTAAATTAGGGTGAATGACCATGATTGGACACAGTGAAGTAGTAGAGGACATTCCCTTGATGTATGCATCGATGAAGTAATAATCACTCACCAGTGTTTCCGGTAGGGTTATAACGCCCTGGATGCGGTTGTTATCTGGAATTATTTCTGTTTCAGCAACTGCAGTACCGTTTCTGTTGATGATGCGAAGTACAATTGTTTTTGTTTGAAATGGAGCAAGTCCAGCAATGCCGTCTACCCACACGTCTTCCCCTGCGACGTGTACTTTCTGATCGTTCCAGAGATGAATAGCAGTAGTTCTCACCTCTTGTGCGTGCAACAGGCCGCTCAGGGTTGTACTGAATGCGATATAGAAAATTCGTTTCAACATGTTACCAAAAATCAGGTTTTACAGTATCCCCACCCGTGAGTCGGCAGTCCACGCACGATTTCGGAGCCACTCCAAATCCACCGCCTGCAGTTACGAAGTATGCAGGCAAATAATTTGTGTTTTGCTGCAGAAACCGTTCCGCAAAAAAACGAGGGTATTCAAATGCGTCGCATCCTTGTTGTTCATTTCTGATGGGCCAGAGGTTGAGGGAGGAGTGCAAAACGAACAGTCGTTTTTCAGAAACCCGTCCAACGGAGATGTAACCAATGGCTGCACGCGACTTATCGTTGGTGCATGCAATGTTGGTCTGCATCTGCGAGGGTTGAGCGTCAAATATGGAACCGGTGAGTTCGGTATTTTTTTTCAGGATCTGCCAATAGTCATAGGCCTCTTTGGTGAGTCCGGTTTGCCGTACAATGATGCTGTATCGTACGTATAATTTTTCCGACTGATTGGGAATAAACGAAACGGGTTGGTAGCTGATCAGGTCTTGCCCCAGTTCTTCGGTGTTGTTCACCAGAATATTTTGTTCGTCTTCTGATTTCCAGCAGGTATAGACCTGATCGCTGGCAGGGCGTTCTACGATTGACCCATTTTTGAAATCATAAAGACTATAGTACCATGCTCTCCTTTCCCATGTCTCGGAGTAGGTCCATCGGTAGTACTTTGTTTTGTTTCCCGGATCTTTTGAGTGGACAAATACCCGAACACCATCCGATTCTTGTCGCCACGTCACACTGTCTACCGCAGGAGCGATCACTGAATTTTGAAACGGAGTTTCGTAGATCTTTCCGTCGGCAGTTTGGATGCGCAATGCGAGTGGTACATTATCGGGCAATTGCAGTGTGGATGCATAATCCCCGTTGTTTTTATCCGCCAAGGGCCACCGACTTCCTGATTGTGCTACAATTTCAACGCGAGCATTGCGCTCTGGAACATCGTCGAATTGGAACAGAGGTTTGAGTCGACTCAGGCGAATACGGTTTTCGGTCTGTGGGCCTGTTCGAATATCCCCTTCCACGACCAGAATGGACGTATCGGGTCTTGTATCCGGCAATTCAAGCGCTTTGGTGCACCCTGCAAACAGTACAATCAAAAAACCTATGACACCAAACATTCTCATCGGATCTTCAGGTTAAAGGTGACAAATGGGATGGGAGTGGCGAAGACTGACAATTGATATCCTTTGATCTGTCTTCCATCGGTTACAAAATATACTGAATAGGGGTTATCTCTTCCGGTAATATTATAGACGCCAAAGCTCCATGCTCCATGAAACAGTTGGGTCAGTCGGTGATTGTTTTCAATGATCATGGAAACATCGGTTCGGAAAAAATCAGGAATGCGGAACGCATTGCGTTCGGAGTAATACACCCGTTGTGCGCCACCCATGTAGAAAACGCCGAGGGGATAGGTTACAGGTCGACCTGTACTGTAACTCGATGTCAGTGAAACACTGACCCGTTGGCTGAACCGGTAATTGGCTACGACGCTTGCAATATGCGGCTTATCAAAGTTTGCAGGGTAAAAATTTCCTTTATTGATGGTTTCACCGGCAATAGGATCATCCACCTGCAACAAGCTTCTTAAATAGGTGTAGCTGATCCAGCCGTTGAGCTTCCCATTGGGTTTTTTGTAGAGCACTTCAACTCCATAGGCCTTGCCTCTGGTCTTGATCACGTCTTGCTCCAGGTTGCTATTCATGATCAAAGAGGCGCCACTTTTATAGTCCAGGTAATTTTTGCTGGTTTTATAGTAGGCCTCAATGGAAAATTCATCTCCTTTGGATCCCGGTTGTGTATAGAGGCCAAGCGAAACTTGCTGACCGATTTGAGGTTGAATGAATTGATCGCTGAGTTTCCAGATATCGGTAGGTGAGAGAGCAGTGGTGTTGGTGATCATGTGGATGTACTGGTGCAGGGTGTTGTAGCTGAGCTTGAGGGAAGTTTTGGGACTGATCAGGTAACGTGCAGAGACACGAATCTCCGGGCCATGATAGGTTTGAATGGTTTGCCCCGGGGTATAGGTTACCGAATTCACGATGGTGTTTACAGACCGGGGTTTTCCTTCCTCGTAGACAAAAGACTCTCTGGGTCCTCCCGTCCTGTAAAAGCTGTACCGGACTCCGCCCTGCACAGAAATCTTATTGTTGAGCCGATATTGATCGCCGAGGTAGAGCGATGATTCGCTTGCTTTTTCTTGCTGAAGAATTTTAGTTGTAACAACCGATAGCGGATCGGTGGGCTTAAGCGAACCCGGATTCAGGTCATATTGAATAAACTGGAATCCAAAGTTGACTTCGTTGCGGTTGCTTGGGGCGTATTTGAAATCGCTTTTCACGCTGAATTGATGGATACCGAAGCGAAGATCGAAAGCGTCTTTTGGATTGTTGCGGCCTTTAACGGAGTAATCGTATTGATCGATACCGGCAGAGAGCACGTTGTAGAACTTGTCGGTAAAATTGTGTTTCCATTTCAGTCGAACGTTCCGGTTGGAATAGGAATAGGTCGAATCCTGATTGAGGCGGAACATGTCATTGCTGATGTAACCGGACAGGTAAAGGTGATCTTTTTCGGAAAGTTCATGTGAAATATTCACCATCAGGTCGCTGAATCCCACTTTGCTCTTATCAAAACTGTTGGGAAGGTATTTCATGAACCAGTTGGAGTAGGTGGTCCGACCGCCCACCAGGAAGGTGGTTTTTTTCGAACCGAGTGGACCTTCCGCTGTGAACTTGCTGGTGAGGGGGCCAATGCCTGCACTGGCGGTGAACCGTTTGGCATTGCCATCGCGGGTACTGATGTCCATGATGGAAGAAATTCTGCCTCCTAAGCGTTCGGGTATGGCGCTTTTATAGAGTTCCAGTCCCCTCACCACTTCAGCATCTACCGCAGAGAAGAAGCCAAACAGGTGGGTGGGATTGAAGATGGTCATATCGTTGAGCAGGATCAGGTTTTGGTCTGCCCCGCCGCCGCGTACGTTGTAGCCAGCGGTACCCTCGCCGACAGTGGTAACACCGGGAAGGGTTTGAATGGACCGAAGGATATCGGTTTCGCCGAGTACGGCCGGGATGGACTTGATGGCTCGCATGCTCAATCGTTCAACACCCATTTGCATGCCCCGGACATTCGATTGTTTTTGTGCAATGATCACCGCTGCTTTGAGGCTGCGGATCTCTTCTTGCATTTCTATATTCAACTTTCCATTTCCCTGCACATTGAGTTGTCGGGTTAGTTCTTTCATGCCTACACTGCTGATGCGAATGGTTTGCCGACCTTTAGGGACGGTGATGGAATAAAATCCAAATGCATCTGTAGAAACTCCGGCCTGACTGCCTTCCAGGGTGATGGAGGTAGAGCCGATGGGTTCTCCGCTTCGGGAATCACGAACATAGCCCGATACTACGGCAGTAGATCCCGCTCCTCCTTTCGTACCGATGATATAGATTTTATTTTCAATCGGGGTAGCTACCTCTTCTTGAATGTTGAATTGGGAGCTGTCGATTTTTTGATTGGGCTTGGGCTGAAAAAAGTCTTTGGCCAGAGGTGTAAATAAGGGGGTGTTTCCTCTATAAATGAAGACCTGGTTCTGATACGAGCGGTAAAAGTTCAGTCCTGTTCCTTCGAGTGTAATCTGAAGCATCTGTTCCAGGCTGCCTGAGGAAGGAGGAATGCTCAGTCCACTGGTTTGAGAGGGATTATAAAAAAAGGTAACCCTGAATTGTTGTTCCAGCACGGTAATCAGGCTATCGAACGGCGATCGTTTCTGGGCTTGGCCCACCTTAGCCAGTGCGATGAACAGCAGTATGGAAATGATTTTTTTCACCAATAGTTTCGCTCAGTTTCTTTGATCAGTACAAGGGCGGCCTTGACAGGATCTTTTTTGAAAGAGAGTTTATTTTCCCGAATCAGCCGTTTCAATTCCCTTTTGTGAGCAGAAGCGATGGTCAGCAGGTCGGAGGACCGGTCCAGGGGAACGATTGTTCCTTTATCGAGGATGAACAGCGTTTTTCTGAGGTCATAGATGGGTTGTTCGTTTGCATCCAGTTCAAGATTTTTCTTCCATTGCATGAGGAGCATGCGGCGACCCTCATAGAATTTTTCGTAGAACTCTCCTTCTTTGGTGAGCAGTTTGAGTTTGATAAATGAATGTCCATCTACATCAAAGGCCTGTAGTTTTTCGTGAACCAGTCGCAGTTTAAGCAAACCCTGTGCGTCTCGCACGATGACCCAGTCGTCCTGGCAGTCGTACAGCAGATCAATGTCTTTGTACCAGTTATCCTGGTAGCGGACTGATCCTTTATTGGAGGCAGTTGGGAGAAACGGAGTTCCTTTTAGTTGATTGAATTGTTTGATGTACTCGGTCCCGCTGTAGAGCAGGCTATTGGAGATTAGGGTATCCTGTTGAGATTCAGCATGGGACGATGAGGGAATAGCTCCCGCCAGAAGCATGAAAAAGGGGAGCCGCTTTGCGATCATGCGATGAAGGTAGTCAATTATCTTTCGATTAACTTATAATGACTAAAAGTTAGACGTTTTCAAAATATTTTTCCTTTTGAGGAATATACGACGCTAGTTCAATTTACTGCAAATCGAATCGATCCAGGTTCAACACTTTGCTCCAGGCTGCTGCAAAATAGTTCATAAACTTTGTTTTCCCATCCTCGCAGGCATATACTTCTGCAATCGCCCGCAGTTCAGTATTGGCTGGCTTTATGTTTGCCATTGTATCTTTTTACCTATACAGTCTTCGCGGTGCACAAAGCAGGAATCAAACAGATTAATTGTTTCAATGCTGTTTTGAGCAGGAGAAATACATAGAGGGCAGCTAGATCTATTTATCTGATTTCAAGCTTCGTAGGATCAGCAAGAATCCCAAAGAAAATAAAAAAGTGACGACTGCAGCGAAAATAGGTATGATATCAGTCATTTTTCTGGTTTTGAATCAATTTAAGCAGAATAGCAAACCCCAAGATAGAAGGTACCCACAAGCCAACAAAAATGGCTGATTCTTGCTCTCCTTTGAACCATAATAGTTCTGAAAATATCAGAGACAGAAAAGCAGCAACCAGCATTAATATATCTGCAGCAGTGAATTTTTTAAACATGCTTGAATGAATTTGTTAATGAATATACCAATAATTATCTACAATTCACTATTAGATACTCCATAATCTTAAATTTTTACTACCTTATGGATAAATAAATAACATGGGATTTCATATCAATAAAAAGATTGAGGCGAAAAGCATTAATAAAAATACCAAAGCCAACGCTCAGTCTGGAGCTTCAAAGTTTATTACAAAATCAAACAGCAAATCATCTGGCGGAATAAAGAAGCCTATCAAAACAGGTGGTGCGAGAGGAAGTTAATTTTTATATTCCCCCTCTCTTCACTTATCTTATAACATGGATAATTCGAAAGAGAAGATTTCAGGGAACATTCAAAAAACTGTGCACCTTTCTGTGCTTTATAGACGAAACAATTATTTTTTAAAAAGATATTTCTATATTTAAATAATAAATTTTTACAACTATATTACCCACTTTCTTTGACGATTACTAGGCCCCCTTATATCTACATAATTATATAATAAATAGAAAATCCATTATATAGTGTAGACTTGATTACCGTTGGTTCTAACGAAGTTAGGGCTGATTTGACTTGCCTGATTGATTTTTTGTGGTCTATATATTATTCTTTTAAACCATTATTATTTTCTAAAATAGCAAGTAGTTCTGACAGGAATGCGTTCGAATTATTGGCCATCAATCCATCATTGATCCACAGCTCTACCGTTAAACCAGCCAGTGGTTGATGCCAAAAATGTGCATAGGCATCTCCCCAGGAAGAATTAGCCAATAAGAGCGATAGTCCGGTGCATCCAATTAGTAAAAACCTTGAAAATTTTTCACTTTTAAAAAAGTCTAAAAAAAGCCGGGTTATGACCAGTTTGTGGGTAGTAACGGTGGAATTTTTAGACATAAATTGAAATTCAGTGCCTTAGGGGCCTGTAAGTAAGGCTCAAATTAATTATTTATAATTCTTTGACATAAAGCCTGAAAATGAATATTTTTGAAAACGATGAAAAAAGCCGCTTCCATATTTTTGGTTGTTTTTTCCCTTACCATTGCACTTCCATTAGCAAATTCGTTCCTCGTACAAAGCCATATAATTCTTCTTGAATTAGGCGAGGAAAAAAGTAGCTCAAATCAAATTAATGAAATTAAGGAAGAAAAAAAAGATATCACTAACCAATTTTATCTTTATTTGAACACAACACTTTCTAGCGTATTACTTCCTCCATTTTGTCCGCTGCATTTGAACATACCTGATGCTCCCAGCTTGGAAAAATCAACTCCTCCTCCGAATTATTGCTGAGCTTTCATTACCTACCTGAGTACTTGTCACGGTTCCAAATACTTGTTTAAACGTAGGTAATTAAAGAGCACATCCTTTTAAGATTTTTTTTTGGTTAATATCTTAAAAAAATTTCTTCAAACTAAGTGTATGCCAATCTCAATTCAACTTAAAAACTTTTTATAAAATCAATTAAAAATAAAAAATGGAAAACATCAAGAATCAATTTAATGAGCAAATGGTAGAAATAACTTTACAAGCCTGGTGCGATGCAGTAATTGCCACAGGGAAAGTTCATACCGATGGAGGGGATGTTATGGCTTTTGCAAATCAGGTTTTAAATGCGGCATATGATTACGAAAATGGAAAGGTCCTTTTCAAGCCTACCCTCACATCAGGGGAGCAAACCTTTAGACCAACGCAAGAGGGAGCATTGTCTTACTTTATTGGAAAAAATAACTTATATCCGAATGACCATGGTTTTTTATTAGAACCTTGGTTAAAGGTCTGGTTTACCGATGTAGATTATATTCTGAGAGCGGATTTGGCAATTGTACAATGTAATGTTCATTTCATTTCAACCCGAAGAGAAATTTTTGTCAATAAAAGTTTTGTTTTCAAAATAGATGAAAAATCAAAAAAAGTAAAAATTTGCTTACATCACTCTTCCCTTCCCTACAACCCAAATTCAGCTACTAGTTGATTTTTTAGGTAAGATAAGATTTGAAATGCATCTATGTTAAGGCAGCATTGTATTGACCCCCTAAATGGCTGGACAGAATTGTAAAAACAATTAAGTCAGTAAATTTAGGAACCATGTCAAAAACCAGAAGGAGTTTCTCGGCTTCGGAGAAATTAGCTATCATTAATGA
>Ga0169931_10000633_pt1 | contig 58436 bp, 59 predicted proteins | sample Kivu_15m_20L_FD_129675 | JGI IMG/M metagenome (GOLD analysis project Ga0169931, IMG submission 129675) | Freshwater microbial communities from Lake Kivu, Western Province, Rwanda to study Microbial Dark Matter (Phase II) - Kivu_15m_20L... | ecosystem: Environmental > Aquatic > Freshwater > Lake...
ATAAAGCCTGGCAACGACCTACTCTTCCGTGCCTTAAGACAAAGTACCATTGGCGCTAAAGGGCTTAACTGCCGAGTTCGGAATGGGATCGGGTGTTACTCCTTTGCAATAATCACCAGGCAGTTCTTTTTATATAGAATAAATAACTACATGTAAACTTTATATTTTAAATAATTAAAACTTTATAGAAGTAATCTATTTTTTTACAAAAATTTTATAACCGTAAATTTCATCCATTTCTAAATTTGCGTTTGTATGAGTACAAGGAGAATAGCCATACATACAGATCTCATTAGATTTATAGTAAATAATCTTGCCGGATTGAAATATTGGTTGAGGATTTATTTTTTCGTTATTTTTTGAAAAAGAATAAATTTTTGGCCAGGGTGAATATAGATAATCTTCATTATAATTATTATAAATTCTTTGAAGATTTTTTGAAATAAAAAGAATAAAACATACAAACAAAAAAAATTCTTTTAATCTGATATTAAAACTAATATTTTTTATATTTATATTCTTTATTAGTAATAAACATCCAAATATTAAAAAGCCATGAAGATAAGAGTGTCCATACCTATATAGAGGAAATTTCAAAAACCATATTATTGAACCTAAAAAGCTAATAAAAAAAATAATTTTAGTCTTATATATACTATTTGGACACCAATAAATATTTAGATTTTTTTTTTTTTTAAATTTAAATAGAAAAATAATAAACATAATAATAAGTACAAGAATTGGAATAATTTTTTCAAAAATTTTTAATAAATGCTTTGAACTCCAGGTTTTTATCCAATTAAATTTTTGAATATACTGCTCTTGATCAATTACTATATTTTTTTGATCTATCCACCCTTTTGCCCATGCCTCGCCGCTAATACTTTCTTTTTTAACCTCAGCAATATCCGTCCAATAAATATTCTGTGAGCAAGTGATTTTTATAGGATAAACTAAGCATCCGCTAACAAAAAAACTCTTAAGAAACCAGAGAGTAAAAATAGATATAGAGAAATAAACAATTTTAGATTTAAGTAGTGTGATTTTTTTTGAGACTATCAATAAATATATTGGAATTATAAATATTAATAATAAAAATATTTTATTCATTCCAACAAATATAGAAACTGCCAATATTTTTCCAAAATCCTCTTTAGAAATATTTTTAATATCTTGTATTTTAAAAAAAAGAATCGTGCAGAAAAAAAAATATATATATCCGGGTATATCATTTCCATATTCTGAGTAATTGCTTAAATTGTAAAAAGATATGATTAATATTAAAAATAAAAAAAAGTAATAAATTACGTTTATTTTATTTTTTTTTCTTAATAGATATAATTCATTTATTATGTAACCTAAAAATAAAACTGCAATTATTGCGATGGGCAAGGATATGCCGTTATCTTTAAAAATAAAATTATTAAAAATTGATGACAAATATTGAATAATTGAAATATGAGCAAATCTAAAATGAATATTCGAAAGTCCGATAATTAACTTGTTTTCATTAAGAATATTGACATACGGAAGGTGATAAGATCCTGCATCGGGCCTGTTTACATTGTTATAAATAATGAGAATGGAAGCAACTACACTTAAAATTATTAAATATATAAAAAATTTTTTATTATATTTTAAAAAAAAACTATAAAATAAAAATAGAAATAAAATAAGAGTATTTATTGTTTTATTTAAAGGATAAACAAAATTTATAAGTAAAGCTAAATAACTGATAAATATTATTCCAAATAAACCTTTTTCAAAAAAGTTACTATAAATATTTTTTGATAATAAATTATTTATAGAAAAATAATTTAAAAAAAATGAGCCAGAAATAATAATACTGAAAGAAATAACTAGACAAAATACTAATATTTCAATCATAATCGGATTATGTTAGTCTCAATTATTATACCGTGTTTTAATGAAATTAAAACAATAGAAGAAATTATTACTAAAATTCTAGCTCAAAAATCTATCAATAAAGAAATTATTTTAATTAATGATGGTTCTACAGACGGCACGAAAGAATTAATTGAAAATAGATTAAATGCAAAATGCAATATAACTATACACCACAAGACTAACCTTGGAAAAGGCGCTGCTATTAAAAGTGGAATTAAAAAAGCAAAAGGTGAGATTATCTTGATACAAGATGCTGATTTAGAATACGACCCTAATGATTATAAAAAAATTGTAGAACAAATAATTAATAAGAAAAAATTAATTGTATACGGATCAAGGGTTCTTAATAAAAAAAGATATAAAAACAAAAATTTTACTTCAATTTATAGAATTTTTTTCAATCATATTTTAACAATTATTTCCAACATAATTAACAATCAAAAATTAACAGATGCTCATACCTGCTATAAAGCTTTTCACAGAACTGTAATTAATCAAATAACCTTAGAAGAAAATGATTTTAGTTTTTGTCCAGAAATAACAACAAAAATTTCAAAATTAGGTTATAAAATAGATGAAGTAGAAATTTCTTACCAGGGTCGAGAATACACTCAAGGTAAAAAAATTAAATTTTATGACGGTCTAAAAGCTTTGTATGTTTTAATAAAATACGGAATTATAAAAAAGTAACTATTTAGAAATAGAAAATTTTTTTATTTCTTGTATAAAAATATTTGTCATCAACAAAGAGCCATATTGACTCAAATGATTACTATCTGCAAAAATACTATTGTCATTAATAATAAAATTACATCTTAAATTATCTGCACACTGTATTTCATTGGGCAAAATAATGCTTAAATCTTTTTTCTTAACAAAATAGTTAATTATGTTCCTATATTTTTTTTCATAGTCTTCTTTTGAATGAAAAATTTTCACATCTATATTTCTATTAAAATATAATTTTCTAGCAAGGACTGAAGAAATTTGAAACTCCGGCTCTTCAATAGGCATAATAATTACAGCTTTTTTATTTGCTTTCTCTATTTTTGTAGCTAGATCATGAACAGACTCTGCCAAAATAAATTTATTTTTCTTAAAATCAATCTCATTGCCAAATTCATCGAAAAGATTTTTGTGGTTCCAATTTAAACCTATTAAAACAATTTTAATATCATCTTGATTGATTAAGTAATTTAAATTTTTTTTTGCCTTAAAAATGCAGCTTTGCGAAATATTAATAGAAATTGTAGGAAGACAATTATTTAAAGCTATTATACGACCATTTATTGGCAATATATCAACTGCTTCTTTTAATGCATAACCATACATTTGCGCATGTGAATTTCCAAATAATGCAACTACTGGATAAAAATTTTCATTATTTTTTTTTATATTAGAAGAAATTTTATTTAAATTGCACGATTTGTTATTCTTAAAAAAATTATATTCACTGAGATTACATCTATAGTTAGAGCCAGTGCTCAGACTAATATCAAAAATATTTTTTGGATAATTTTTTAGATAAAAAAAATTAAAACTAAATATAAGAAATAAAAATAATATTGCTAAAATTACATATTTAATAAATTTATTATAAACAAAATCAGATGCTACTTTGTAAAAAAATTTTTCTACATATAAATACATTAAATAAGATAACACTACTGATATAAATAAAATAATAAAAGACTCATAAATGTTTAGTTCTCTTATTAAAAAATATTTTACAAGAACTAAAATAGGCCAATGCAGCAAATACAAACTGTAAGAAATTTTACCAAAAAACTGTAGCAAGCCACTTTTAATATAATTGGAATTTAGTGTGCCAAGATAAATAATTGAAGCTGCAGAACCTAACAATATAAAATCTCTAATATAAAAAATTATATTAAACTTTAAACTAAAAAAAATTATAAAAATAATAATTATAAAAATAAAAAAATTTAAAATTAAATTTAAAAAATCATTAATTTTTTTTTTAGGCAAAAATACTAATAAGGCTCCCAAAAGAAACTCCCATATACGGTTAGGTAACATAAAAAAAGCAAAATTTTGTCCATCAATTTTAAATAGGTAAATGTTTAGAAATATGGAAAAGAAAATTAAAACAGTAATAACTAAAATAATATTTTTTTTAAAAAATTTAAGTAAAAAAATTAATAGAAACGGAAATATTAAATAAAACTGAAACTCAACTCCCAAAGACCAAAAATGTAAAAATGTTTTTATACTATTTTCTGAACCAAAATAACCACCTTGAGACCAGAAAAAGAAATTTGGAACTAAAAATAATGATGAGATAACGCTATACCAAAAATTTTTTTGATCAATTGGTAATAAAATGAAAAAAGAAATTAATGCAAAAATTAATATAATAAAAAGTAGAGATGGAGCCAACCTCCGGAATCTTTTTTCGTAAAAATGAAAAAATGAAAAATTTTTGTTATTATAATTTTTAATTACTATGCCAGTGATTAAAAAACCTGATATAAGAAAAAATAAATCAACACCTAAATATCCCAATGGTAAATAATTTGGGAAGAAATGGAAAATAATTACAAGTAATATTGCAATTCCTCTTAATCCTTGGATATCAACTCTAAAATTATTCAAAATATTTTAAATATATAAAGATTTAGACAGTTTTAAAAACTTAATAATTGATAAAACAATTACAAATACAACTTTCTAGCATTGATTAGTATAATAATTAACAAATAAAATTAATAGTATCTAATTATTTAATATAAATTAATTTATTTTACTAATATTGCTTTTTTTTAAATTTTTTTAATAAACAATAAAAAGCACAAACTATACTTAAGCCAACTAAATGTTTTGAAGTTGCCCATGCGTACAAGTGAGGAAGTATAAGAAAAGTAAAAAAAAATAAAAAATATACGTCAATTTTGTATTTAAAAAAATTAACAGGAGATTTAAAAATATTAAATAATAAAATTAAAAAAGAAATATTTATGAATATTTTATTAAGAATTGTTGAAAATCTTAATGAATTATCAAAATTACCATCTTTATCTGGAAGGGCACCGTCTCTATAATATGAAAAAAAAATAAATTTTATTTTTATAAAAATATTGTTTAAATATTTTTTATAATTTTTTTTAAAATATTCGCTATTTTTTTTTTCAAAAAAATCATAAACTTCCCATTCTGTTTTTATATTTTTGGGAATACTAAGATCAGAAGGTATCAAATCTGTCGATTTTTTGGGATAAAAATCTTGAAAATGTTCATTTAAAACGTAAGTCATTGCAACACTATTAATACTTGTAATTTTTTTTCCAAAAGGAAATATCCCAGTTTTTAAGAATCCAAACGATCCCCATATTATTATCGCTACAAAAACACTTAATAACGGCAAAAATAGCATTTTCAATTTATAAATTTTTTTTTCTAAAAAAATAAATAATAATGGGATCAGTATTGTTAAAAAAAACATATTTGATTTAGTTAAATAAAGAATAAATAATATTATTGAAATAAATATAATTTTTTTTTGATATTCTGAAACTAAAAGTAGAAAAAGCAAAGGAAGAAGACTTGCAGTAATTGTGTCTGCATAGACAATTTGCATTTGAACAAATAAATTATAAGGGTTATAAAAAATTAAAAATAGAAATAATGCTAAATGAAAAATTTTCAATCTTAAAGAACGCAAGCATTTATAAATTATAAAAAAACTAAATGAAAAAAAAAAAATATTTTTTGTAAGAACTATAAAGAATATATTTAAGGATATTTTTCCCAAAAAAGTTATTAATAATGGGAGCGCTGGTAATATCATTACATAAAAATTAGTACCTAAGAAATTTTGCTGATAATTTTTTTTATAAAAAATATTTTCTAATAATTGTCCGTGATCAAAAGTAACATTTCTTAGTATTAGGTTATAATTATGATCAACGAGATTATAATTTTTAATTAAAAAAAATAAAAATAATAAAGATGATAATATTATTAATAAAAAAAAAAAAAAATAGATGCTTAATAAAGTTTTCTGTTTTACTTCTGATATTTCTGAGTTTAGAAAATATGTAATTTTATTTTTAAAATTATTCATTACACAAAAAATTAAATGCACTTTTCAATTTTAAAAATTTTTTATAAAATTTTTTAGGTCTTGTTTCTTTGTACCCAAAATCAATATAAACTGACCTGCATCCGGCTTTATTTCCTGCGCTAATGTCTTTCCATCTGTCGCCTATTAATATACTTTTTGACAGATTAATATTGTATTTTTTTTTTGCAAATTTAATTAAACCAATCTTAGGTTTTCTACATTTACATTTGTCTTTATTTTGATGATAACATACAAAAAAGTCATTAATTAAGAAAAATTTTTTTAATATTTTATTTTGCCTCTCTATTATATTTTTTTTTACTAGATTTTTAGCTACATCTGGCTGATTAGAAATAACAATAAGTAAATAATTTTTTCTTAATTTATTTAAATATTTTTTTAAAAAAAAATTAATCTTCAAATCTTTTATTGTTCTTGGTGATAATGGTTTGCCGCGATCAACTAAAGCTTTATTTAAAATTCCATCTCTATCTAAAAATAAAGCTTTATTTTTAGTCATTTATTTAAATAATTTTTTTTAAATATGAGGAATATTCACAATTACCGTAATACAAAATATTTTTCAGTACCTGTTTTTTGCTAATCCATTTCTTTGTTAAAGCGATTTCTTCAAGACATGCTATCTTTTTTTCTTGTCGAGATTCAATTGCATGAACATAGCTAGAGGCGTTAAATAAGCCTTCAAAAGTACCCGTGTCTAACCATGAATAACCTCTTCCTAGTACTTTTGTTTTTAATTGTTTTTTTTTTAAGAAAAACTTTAATACATCTACTATTTCAGTCTCGTTTCTTTTTGATTTTTTTAATCCTTTTGCAACATTTATTGCTGAGTTTTTAAAAAAGTATAACCCTGTAATAGCTAAAGTTGAATTTGTTTTTTTTGGCTTCTCTATTATTTTGGATATTTTTTTATTACTAAACTCTACAATTCCATAATTCTCGGGATTCTTTACGTTATATAAAAAAATTGTTGAATATTTGTAATCTTTCTTGGCATTTAAAAGTAAGCTGGAAAGACCCTGACCATAAAAAAAATTATCTCCTAAAATTAAAGCAATATTATCTTTTGTACCAATAAATTTTTCTCCTATCACAAGTCCCTCAGGTATACCTTTTGGAACATCTTGATAGTCATAACTAATTTTTAGACCTAATCTTTCGCCATCTCCAAATAGATTAAAATATTTTTCTTTATCCTCATTTTTGCAAATAATTAGAATTTCTCTAATATTTGAAAGCATTAAAATAGATAAAGAATAAAAAATCAAAGGTTTGTCATAAATAGGTATTAATTGTTTATTGAGAACTTTAGACGCCGGACTTAATCTAGTGCCATTCCCACCCGCCAACAATATTCCTTTATATTTCATTTTTTTAACCCCAGTCTCTCACCTTTGTATCTTTTTAACATATCATTTAACCAGGGATAATTTTCTTGATACCAATTGATAGTCTTTTTTAATCCACTATGTATGCTGATTGAAGCTTTCCAGGATAAAGTTTTAAAGATTTTTTTTGAATCCAAAGCATATCTAAAATCGTGAGCTGGTCTATCTTTTACGAAATTTATATACTTCTTTTTATTTTTTAAATTCATTATATCCATTATATTATTAACCAACTCTAAATTTGATACCCTGTAATTAGACCCAATATTATAATCCTCTCCGCTCTTAAAATTTTTTATAATTTCTAAAATCAATTTACATGTATCATCGACATAAATCCATTCACGAACATTCTTTCCGGTTGCATAAATAGGAATTTTTTTATTATCTAAAATTTTTAAAATTATAGTAGGTATAAACTTTTCAATAAATTGAAATGGACCATAATTATTACAAAATCTTAATATTGACACTTGTAATCCAAAAGTATGATGAAAAGATTTTGCTATAAAATCACCTCCAGCTTTAGATGCGGAATAAGGCGATGTTGGATTATAAGCATCACTCTCTTTGAATTTTTTTTTTTTATCTGAACCGTACACTTCATCAGTTGAAATATGCAATATTTTTGGATTGAAATTATATTTTTTATTTAAATCCAATATTGAAGAATAAAGACTAATATTTAAATCAATATTATTTTTAATGAATGTAAAAGGATCATCAATAGATCTATCAACATGACTTTCTGAGGCAAGATGAATGATATAATCTGGTCTTATAAAATTTAAGTAACTGCGAATATATTTTTTATATTTAATATCAATTTTTTTAAAAAAATAATTCGAAGATTTGTACTTATATTTTTCAGGAGTTGAAGCATAAGACAATTTATCAATATTATATATTTTGAGGTTTTTTTTAATCAAAAAATTTACTAAATTAGAACCAATAAATCCTGAACCTCCTGTAACAAGTACTTTCTTTAAACTTTTCATAAACTGCCTTTAATTATTTATAAGTTATATATACACTCTATATTAGCAACAATAACAAAAATTAATTACTCTACTATTAATGCATAAAATAAAAAATAAAATATTTATAGCAGGTCACAATGGGCTGGTTGGTAAAGCTATTTTAAAAGAATTATTAAAAAAAGGATATTCGAGAATATATACTATCTCAAAAAAAAAATTAGATTTACGTTCAAAGAGGCAGGTTGATAAATTTCTAAAAAAAAATAAATTCGATGAAATTTATATAGCAGCCGCTAAAGTTGGTGGAATTATTTATAATAAAAATTATCCTGTAGATTTTTTATTAGACAATTTATCAATTTCAATTAATTTAATTCAAGGCGCTTTTGAAAATAAAGTAAAAAAAATATTATACCTTGGTTCTAGTTGCATATATCCTAGAACAACCAAACAGCCTATAAAGGAAGAATACTTATTAAATTCTAAATTAGAACCAACAAATGAAGCTTACGCTTTAGCAAAAATAATTGGTTTACGCTTAAGTAGTTTTTACGAACAACAGTATAAAAATAAAATTGATATTAGATGTTTAATGCCGACTAATTTATACGGGCCAAATGATAGATACGATATTAGTAGATCACATGTGATACCAGCTTTGATTAAAAAATTTTATACTGCAAAAATAAATAATTTTAAAAAAGTTGAAATTTTAGGAACTGGAAATGCAGTAAGAGATTTTTTATACGTTGATGATTTAGCTAAATTTTGTGTTCATTATATGAATTTAAACAAAAAGATTTTAAGAAAAAATAATATTGAATTTGTTAACGTTGGCTCAGGAAAAGGCATTAAAATAAAAAATCTAGTGAAAATAATTGCTAATATTGTTGATTTTAAGGGAAAAATTTTTTTCAATAAAAATTCGCCTGATGGACATCCTAAAAAACTACTAGATATTTCTCTGGCAAAAAAACTCGGTTTTCATTATGAAACTAAATTAGAGGAAGGTATTAAAAAAACTTATTTAGATTTTATTAAGAATCAATGAAAAAAAAAATAGCCTTTATTACTGGAGTTACAGGACAGGATGGATCTTATCTTGCTGAATTTCTAATAAAAAAAAATTACATAGTTCATGGCATGAAAAGAAGAACTTCTATAATAAATACATCAAGAATTGATCATTTGTATAAGGAAGTTCAAAATAAAAATTCTGATTTCATAATGCATTATGGAGATATGACTGACAGTTTGTCAATTACAAAACTAATAAACAAAGTTAAGCCTGACGAAATATATAATCTTGCTGCGCAATCTCATGTGGGTCTATCTTTCGATAGCCCTGAATATGTAGCTAATACAGATGGCTTAGGAGCTCTTAGGATTTTGGAGTCTATAAAACTTCTAAAACTTAAAAATACTAAATTTTATCAAGCCGGTACTTCAGAAATGTTTGGTAATTCAAAAAAAAAATCACAAAATGAAAATACTGTTTTACAACCATGCAGTCCTTATGCTGTTGCAAAATTATATGCTCACTGGATTACAAAGATTTACAGAGATGCCTATAAAATATTTGCGTGTAACGGAATTCTTTTTAATCATGAAAGTCCAGTAAGGGGTGAAAATTTTGTTACAAGGAAAATAACAATGGGATTATGTAAAATTAAAATGGGCTTAAGTAAAAAATTGTATCTAGGTAATATAAATGCCAAAAGGGATTGGGGCCATGCTAAAGATTATGTGAAAGCAATGTGGCTTATTTTGCAAAAAAAGAATGCAGATGACTATGTTATAGCAACTGGAAAACAGTTTTCAGTAAAGCAATTTGTAAATCTAGTTGCAAAGGAACTAGAATTAAAAATATTTTGGAAAGGAAAAAATAATGAACGAGGGTATAATGAAAATAATCAATTAATAATAGACATTGATCATAGATATTTTAGACCTCTGGAAGTTAATTCTTTGAAGGGCGACTACTCAAAAGCTAGGAAAATTCTTAAATGGAAACCAGAAACCAATATAAAAGACTTGGTTAAGGAAATGGTTCAAAAAGATATGAAAAAATTCTAATATATAATGAAATTTACTATAATAACTGTAGTAAAAAATGATTTTAAAAATATAAAAAATACAATTTATAGTGTTTTAAATCAAAGTTATAAAAATATTGAATACATAATAGTGGATGGCAACTCAACTGACGGGACTTTTAATTACTTAAAAAGTCTAAAAGATGAAAGAGTTAATCTTTATTCAATTAATGATAAAAACTTATATGAAGCAATAAATTTTGGAATAAAAAAAGCAAAAGGTGATTATATAGGACTTCTTCACTCTGGTGATCTTTATCAATCTAAATTGATATTAGATAAAATTGAAAAAAAAATAAAAAATAAAGATTTTTATTTTTGTAATCTTTCTTATTTTAATAGTAAAAATTTAATAACACGGAATTGGAAATTTAAAAAAAATAAAATAAATATTTATAATTTTTATAAAATTGCTCATCCAACTCTATTTATTAAAAAAAAAATAGCTAAAAAATATCAGTATAACGAAAAATATTCTATTTCAGCAGACATAGATTACATCATTAATTTAATTAAAAAAAAATTAACTTATAAATATTTAGATATGAATTTAATTTACATGAAAAATGATGGTTTAAGTTCGTTAATTTATAAAAGGCTTAGAGAAGATATTAATATTCTATTTAAACACTTCAAATTAAAATTTTTTTTTATTTTAATTATGAAAACTTTAAGTAAAATACCTGGCATTGTTCTTTTCAAGAAAAAAATACTCACAAAATAAAAATGTTACTTTTAATTTCCTCCCGCCTAATTTGCTTGATGCCGATTGGTTTAGTTCTGGGCCCTTTAATTCCTGAATTAATAATACTAATCACTACAACATTAATTATTTATGCAAAATTTAAGAATCTGATCACGTTTAATATTAATTATAATTTTTTTAAGATAAATATAATTGTATGGTTTGCGCTCTTAATTTCATCTTTAGTAAGTAATGATGTTTTTTTTTCCTTAAAAAGTAGTTTTTTTTATTTTAGATTTTTTATCTTCTCAATTATAGTTTCTATAATATTCCAAAATAATGAAAACCTTATTAAGCAATTTTATAATTATTTATTAACAACCTTTTTAATAGTGGCGTTTTTTGCAATATTGCAATTACTTTTTATCAGTTATCCAGAAATTGAATTAATTATTTACAAATTAACCAATCTACAATTTAATCAGGATCTAAAACTAAAGAGAATATCAGGATTGTTTGGTACAGAACTGGTGATGGGGTCTTTTATTATAAGATTTACGCCACTTTTTCTTGGTTTATTTCTTTATCTTAAATATAAATTAAATGCGAAATCTCATTTTTTTTTCTACACAACTTTAATATTAAATTTAATAATGCTGCTACTGTCGGGTGAAAGAACTTCATTAGCGATGTTATTTATATCTTTATCATTTTTATTTATTATTTTTTATAAATTTATAAGTTTTAGAAAAATTTTTTTAATTTTTACAATTTTAATATTATTTATATTTAGTTTTTTATTTTTTAATAAGACTGCTAAATTTAGACTACTGGAACATACTTATTATGAGCAGATATACAAAAACAACAAATTTCATATTTTTTCAGAACAACATGAGTATCAATACAAAACTGCATGGAAAATGTATTTAGCTAATCCTATATTTGGTATCGGGCCAAAAAATTATAGAAATGAATGCTCTAATATAAAATATTATGATAGTATAATTCCACTAGACAATAATATACCAAGATCGTGCACAACTCACCCTCATAATATTCTGATTCAAATTATGGCCGAAACTGGAACTGTAGGTTTAATTATTTATATAACAATTCTTGCGCTCTTAATAAATCAAATAATCTGGAATATAAGAAATTATAATAATGATAAAATTGCTAAACTTAGGATTTTAATAATAACTGGAGTTTTAGTGAATCTTTTCCCCTTCATTCCTTCTGGTAATATTTTTAATAATTGGCTAATGATTATCCTCTTTACCCCCATAGGAATGTTGCTTATGTATCAAAAAAAATAATGCACCTATTAATCTTATATATAATTATTGCTTTTAATATTTTTTTTATTCTTAATTACAAAAGAGTAGCTAAAGCTATTAATGCCTATGATTATCCTGATTTAAAAAGAAAAATTCACAAAAAGGTTACACCTATTTTAGGTGGCACTATAATTGTTTTATCTATTCTTATTTTAAATATATTTTTAATTTTAAAAAAAGATTTAGGAGAAATTTATTTTAAAGATAAACTTTACTTATTGTCATTTTTTTTTCCTTGTTATATCTTTTATATAATAGGCTTAATAGATGATAAATTTTCCATAAATCCTTATCTAAAGTTTATACTGTCAACTCTAACAATTGTGATAGTCATAAATCTAGACAACTCCTTAGTTATTAATGATCTAAAAATTTTTAAAAATTACAGTATATCGCTGGGAAAATTTTCTTTATTCTTTAGCATTTTGTGTTTTTTACTTTTTATTAATGCACTTAATTTATTTGACGGTATAAATTTACAAGTTGGGCTATACTCTTTTTTTATCATTATATTCTTAATAACTAAAAATGATTTTGGTCACATTTCATCGATAATAATTATTAGTTTAATATTTTTTTTAATTCTAAACTTTAATAATAAAAGTTTTTTAGGGGACGGTGGAACTTTATTGTTAGCTTTTATAATAGCTTATTTGACAATTAAAACTTACAACTACAAACAAACTATAGACTGTGCAAAAATATTTATTTTAATGTTTTTCCCAGGGATTGACATGTTCAGACTATTTATAGTTCGACTAATAAGCAAAAAAAATCCGTTTTATCCTGATAAAAATCATATTCATCATATTCTTAGTGCTAAATTTGGCTTTAAAAAAGCAACATTTATGATTCAAGGCTCAATTTTATTATCATTAGTACTTAATTATTATTTTTTTAAAACTTTTATTATAATTTTTTTAATGTTTATAATTTACTTTGGGATGTTGTTGATTAGTAGGAACTTTAAGTATAAAAAATTATTTAATAAATAATAATTATCGCGGGGTGGAGCAGTCTGGTAGCTCGTCAGGCTCATAACCTGAAGGTCCTTGGTTCAAATCCAAGCCCCGCAACCAATTTATTGTTAAATTTTTTTTAACAATTCCTTATTAAAAATGTAATCGCTTTTTTTGTAAATATCATTACAAACAACTAATAAAATAGATTTTTTTTGTAATGAAAAAAATTCTCTCCATATTAAATTTGGAACATAGATAGCTTTTTTAGATTCTCTTAAAAAAATTTCTCTTTTTTTATAACCGTCGAAAAAAATAAATTTGAAAGATCCTTGAATGCATACAAACAACTGTTCAAGTTTCTTATGAGCATGCAGGCCCCTAGTTTCTTTTAGTTTTAAATTATGCAAATAGTATATTCGTTTAATATTAAAATTTATATGCTTATTTTTTTCTACTACATTTATTATTCCTCTAGCATTAATTTGTTTAATATTTATAATTTTAATTTTATTAATCATTTAATAAATTTTATAAACTTTTTCTTTATATACTCAAAATCTTGTAGGTTAAACTCAAAGTAAACATTTTCATTATCTTCGTTAGTAATCTTTGCTCCTAATTTTTTATGTATCTTAATAACTTTAATGTTTTCTTTTTTTACATCAAATGTTGATTTTATAAATTTCATCTTATCAAATGCAAATGAATATAAGGTTAATGCACTTTCCAGAGCCGCATAATTTGGGGAATCTTTTATTAATATCCAGCTGCCCCATGTAAATATATCATCGAAAATGTTATATATTCTAATGGTTCCTAAAGAAATATTATTTTTTATTTTTATTATAAAATAAAATTCTTTTTTATTATGTTCTCTTTTTTTATATTCTTCTATCCATTTTTTTTGATCATAAAGACTTTGGGTAGTAGGACTTAAATACTTAGATAAATTTTTGTCAGATCTAATGTCAATGATAAATTTAGCGTCATCTATTGATACTAATTTAAAACTAATATTTTTAGTAAAACTATACAACAAAATCATTAATTTTATTTAAATTAATGTAAAAATCACAATTTACTGGATCAATAAAATTTCCCTGATTTTTATTAGCGTTTCCATCGATATAAGAAATATTAATTTTACGGATATCCGCAATATATTGCCAAAAATGAAAAAAAGTAAAATTATATTTAGGTAATAAAATTAATATTTCAGTATTAGGTTTGCAGAATAATAAATTGGTTAATGCGGATCCAGCAGGAGATATTATTTTATTATAAGACATAAAGATATTAGCTTGCGAAAAAAGACCGTAATTTGAGATGTCACAAAAATCAACTTTATCAGAAAATACATTTTCAAATTGTTTATAATTAAGAAATTCCCTTGAAGATGAAGATCTTTTTATAAATAATGTTTCTTTTTTAATATCTTTATTAATTTGTATATCTTTAGAACAGCTGATAACTTTTTCGCTAAACATATTAACTGCATTTTTATTAATATAAAATTGATTATGAATAACATCATTACGAGATGAGTATGCAGGGAAATAATTATCAATTTTATTTATAAAATTCCCACATATTGCCTTTTTACAAAAATTCATAGACTGCTGATCAGTTTTAATTATTTTATTTTGAAATATCTGCATTATATCATTCGTAAGATTATTAAACGGAAAACTCATCACTACATCTATTTTTTTTTTGTATTTTATAAAATAAAAATAATTAGGGATAATAATTTCAAATATATAGTGAAAATAATTATTTAAATAAGACGAAGTAGAAAAAATAACTTTTTTATTAAAAGGTCTTTTTTTTTGATTTAGATCGAGTAAAAAATTATTAAACTTATATCGATAAATTTCATATCGAAATAATTTATAAAGATATATTTTTATTATCCCATAAAGATTTAAATATTTATTTTTAATTGCTTCATGCGTTATTATAAAATTATTTGAAATAAAAAAATCATTGCTGATTTTAAAATACACATTTTTATATAAAAATTTTTCAATTTTATAATATATTGTGTATATTGGTTTATATTTTGTTTGGTTTAATGTTATAGAATTAATTTTATATTTAAATAAATTTTTTTTATAAAATTTTTTTTTTTCTAACAACTTAGTTTCAGTATAAGAATCTATACCAAAATGAGAATTATTAATTAAAAATTTTTTTTTAAAATATAAATTAATATTTTTATTGGTTTCTAATTTCTGATTTAATTCTTTAAAAGACATTTCTCTTATAAAAATAAAATCTTTTATCTCAGTATTGTTTGTATAAAAACCAAATTTTTTTTTTTTAAAAAAATTAAATTTCCATTTAAACGAATCTTTATTTGAAAAAAAAATTGTTTCTCTTTTTAAGAAAAAAATTATTAGATTAAAAAAATAATAATCAACTAGATTTCGTAAAAATTTATTTTTTGTGTTATAGTTCGAGTATAATAATAAAGATAAAATTCTAAATGGGAAATTATTATATTTATAAATACTAATATAAATATTAAGATAATTTTTCTTTAAATTACTAGTGCGAAATTCTTTAGAAAATAATAAATTATTCTTATCGTTTAAAAATAGATATAGAAAAAAAAAAAAATCAATAGGTTTTATTATAGATACTTTTATTAAAGAAATTATTTTTTTTTTAAAAAAAATTTCTGAAGATATTCTTATAAAAAGTTCAATAAAACCTTTAAATAATAAAATTATTAATGAAATTAATTGAAATAAATGAAGTTTTAAAAATCTGTCAAGGAGGTAAATATTTTTTTCAGACAATTATAAATACTAATTATAAATTTTCTCTTATGTAATCCCAAATTTTGGGTCTAAATTCCTCGGGGTATCTTTCCACTGTAAATCTTTGACTATTAAGAATATCTTCAAATGAAACATTTCCTTTTAACCATGATAGTAAAGGTTTTGGTTCAAAATAAAATATATAACTATTATTCTTTTTTCCGACATTGTTGTGAAAGGATATATTTTTTTTAATAGAATCAATTTTCATAAATTTGGATCTATTATTCTTTACAGTTATATAAATTTCTCTGTCTAATTTTACTTTCTTAAGTCTATTTAATTTTTTTCTATAATTCGTAAGATATTTATTTTTTTCATTGAAAATAAAATTTTTATGCTCTTTGTTGAATAGCTTGGTTCTTTTATTAAGGAACCCTTTTAGCTTTAAGAAATAGGCATGCCTTGATAAATTTTTTGACTCTATAGTATTTCCTGAATAGTTTCTGATAACATAATCGCCTGGGAACAAATTTAAAACTTTTTTGTATAAATTTGGATAATTTTTTCTACAAAAAAACGAAAAATCAAAAGTATTAGCCGTTTCTTTATTAATAACTGATTTGGGGTCATAATAAACCATATTAGCTGCAAACGGGACTATAACTTCTGGATTCAAATAATTTGAAATTTCAGCTCCTATTTTCATGTTCTTTAAGGCAAGTCTTTTTCCTTCGCTGATTCTGCGTTTTGAAGTGATACTAGTTAAACAGAAAGGATACCACCAAACATAAGCAAAAGGAATGTAAGCATGATTAACTCCCCCCATCTTTTGCACCACCTTTCCTACAATTGAGGGTGTTAAAAAATTATCATTACCATGGTAAACTGAAAAATTTGAACCTTTGATTAAGTAAGAACTATCAATTTTATTATGATCCGAAGGAATAGCCATAACTGAGATAGTATTATCGATCTTAAATTCTTTAAAAGCAGGAACTAATGTAACTCTACTTTTATTCTTATTTAAAAATTTACTAAAACCTATTCTTTTGTCAGGAAAAAATATTTTAATATTTTTAGGTAATTTTTCTAGCAAAATTGGATCAAAATGATCATCGTGACTATGACTAATAAATACATAATCTAATTTTTTAATTAAATCATTACTCCATTCAAGTTTTGGGAAAAAAAACCAAGAGTCTAAAAAAAAATTAATATTTCTTACAAAATCAATCATAATTAATTTATGATCAATTCTCGCTAAAACACTTGCATGACCTACAAAAAAGGTGCCATCATTATCTGATTCTAAAAATTTTTTAAGCGCAGGCAACATTTTTATGGTATCATAATAAATTTATTTATTTTTAGCAACAACGTATATTTCGGCTGCTATATCTGGATATCTTTCTCCAAGAAACATAAAAGCATCAATCATTTTCATAGAATGACTTTTCTCAACTTGTTTGTTTGAAAGAGTCTTTATCCAATAACCTCCAAAATTTATAATTTCATATCCACTTTCTAGGAACTCATTCCTCAAAGTTTCAGGATTATATACCCTACGATGTCCATGATGTTTATCTGATACGTTTAATTGATATTCATTTTTGAGAAGTTTTAAAATAACGGCTGCTTGCCTATGCAAAGATCTTGCGTTAGGTACTGCACAAAAAATAATACCATTAGGCATTAAATTTTTTTTTAAATCTCTTAAAAGTTTACAGGGGTCCTTTACATGCTCTAGAACATGACCTAAAATAATATTATTATATTTTTTTTTTGATTTAAAATTTTCAAATAAAGAATTATATACAGATATATCATTATATTTTTTTTTTAAAATGTTACAAAACTTTGGTGATGCCTCAACAATCGATACATCTTTAAAATCTTTGACAATATTATCTGTCATTACTCCTTCTGCTGGTCCTAGTTCAAGCACAGATCCTCTAACAGAATTTTTTTTAAAAATTTTGTAAGAATAAGCAGTGGTATATCCATTGCAACCTTTCGCATACCAACTATCATTTGATATTTTAACTAATCTATTTATTTCTTTTTTGCTCATAAAAATCTAATTATAATTTTAGTAATATTGCATGTCCATTTATATTATGAATAAATGCAAATTGTTTTTGATTAACCTTGATGAAATCCGTTACAGCTTGCGTAGCCCCTTCACATCCTGCAAAACCATAATCATCAATTATAATTAGTCCATTTTTAACAACTTTATTATTTACAAATTCTAGAACGTCTTTTGTAGATTGATAAACATCAACATCTATATGCACAAAACATAAACTATTGTTATCAAAGTGTTGATAATTTTCCTTCGGAAATATACCTTTTAATATAATAGAATTATTTATACACTCAAATTTTTCTAATAAATTTATAACTACATCCTCTTTAAATGAATGCATACCATCCTGATAAGCTGTATCTTTTATAGAAGTATTAACAACTCCAGTAAATGTGTCTGCTAAAAATATTTTTTTTTCAACGTTCATTGATTTAATAATTCTTACAAGCATAACACCTGAGCCTCCCGCTGCTACCCCTACTTCCAAAAAATCTCCTTTTAAGGCACTTACAGATTTGGCTAAATAAAATAATTCATATAATCTGTATATATCAAGAAAAGTATATTTTTTAAGTTCCTCAAATATTATCATAAACTCTCTATCTGAACGCTAAGGAGAGAAAGTGCAAACGGGTTTTATTTTTTCATGGACAATATTAGGGTATTTAGGGTGGTTAAAAGGCGTAAAATTCTCTAATTCAAATGGAGCATTCCGAGAAGGATCATATTTTTTATTTTGATTTTCTATTAATTTGTTTTTTAATTCTGGAAATCTATTAACGAAATATATTAATAAAGTTTCGAAATATTTATACATTTTTAAAAAAATTGGAAATTTTATCAATTAATTTCATTTAATTAAATTTTATTTTTTTTTACAATTTGCTTTACTGAAGTGTCTAATACTAAAATGAAGAGAATTAAAATTATTATTTTTAAAGGTATAAAATATCTTGGCTCCATAATATAAAAATTAAAGATCAGAAGATAACTAATTAAAACTGGAATAACAATTATAGACAGATTAACTAATTTTGATATAAAAACTTTATATATTAAATAGAATAACATTATCAAAATAATAAAATCTAAAAATTTGTCGTAAATATTATAGTCACCAGTTGCGCCTGCAGCAAGACCGTTATTAAACCAAAATTTTGGAAAAATCTTTATCCACTTATTATACATCCAATTAAGTGGCTGATTTAAAAATTCTGAAATTGTTAATGTCATATAAAATTTTTGGTCCCAATAATGGTTAAAATAAACCCTACCATCTCCATTATCATTCTTTTTATCTTGCTCTAATTGAATAGAACTTAGTTTTTCACATAATTTTGGATTTAATATGCAACCAAGATTTCCGCCGCCTTCAACAGCATAGCCGCCGCCATGTTCATATAAAACTTTTGAGGGCATCCAGTTTACATGGGCCGCTGGACTACTTTTAGCATTAAAAATACTTTTGTTGTAAATTTTTAAAGGAAGCGATAGAAGAAAAGCTAAAAAAAAAATTTTTAAAACTAAATAATCAAATTTAAAAAATTTAAATGAAAATTTTATAAATTTTTTTTTATAAAATATTATAACAATGTGAGTAATTAATATTTTTAATATTAAAAATATTAATATTAAATAAATTAAAAGATCTAAATTTACTCTAAACAATGTAGATATAAAAAACGTAAAAGATACTAGAAAAAAATTGTTAAAATTTTTTTTTCTAACATTTTCATTTATTATTTTTTTATAAAATAAAATAATGCCTAGCGTAAAAAATAAAGAGCCCCAACCATTAGTTTCAATAGTACCATAAGTAAAGAGAAAATTTTTAAATAAATAAGAATTAAATAAAAAAAAAATTAATAATATAATTAGAAAATTATAAATTTTATTTCTACTCCAAAGTAAATCTGTGAGAAAATAAAAAAAAAAGCTCCAGAAAAATACATTTAAGAATACCGGTATAAACATTACTTTTCCACTTTCGCCAAAAACAACTAATGATGTGAGATGAATTAATGTTGCTCCTAAAGGCCAGTTGCTTTCGATCCATTTATTATTTTCAGAGGCGTACCCTAAATTATAATAATCTAATGATAGTTTAGCATACTGTGAATAGTCTGCATTTTCGCCACACTTTTTTATTAAATCATAGATATTATCATTAAAATTTAAATCACAAGGAAAACTAGGTTGGTTTAAATAGATTGAAATAAATATTAAAAAAAAAAATAATATAAATACTAAAGCTCTATTAAAAAAAAAACTATTTTTCATTAGTATAAATTTTTACTGCTTCTGAAGGTTTCCCGTCAAAAAATATTAATCCCTCCTTCATGATAATTACTCTATTACAAATTTTTTTAATTTGTTCAAGGTCATGACTAGCGAAAATTAATGCTTTGGTTTTTTTAATAAAAATTTCTAAATTTTTATTAACAGTTTTTTGAAATTCATAATCCCCAACTGCTAGCCATTCATCTAGAACTAGAAGTTCAGGTTCTAAAATCATTGATACCGCAAATGCAAGCCTCATAGCCATTCCAGATGAATAAGTAAAAAGAGGTTGATTGATTACCTCTTCACTTAATCCTGATATCTCTATTATTTCATGAATTTTTTCTTTTACTTTTTTTTGGTCCAAGCCTAAGATCATTGCTCTTAAACTAATGTTCTCAACCCCTGTAGCCTCTCCGTAAATACCAAGTGTAATATCAAGTATCGAGGTTACTTGATTTCTTAAAATTATTGATCCCGTAGTCGGAAAATAGACACTCGATATTATTTTTAATAAACTTGTTTTTCCGGAGCCATTTGCTCCAATAACACCAATTCTATCTCCTTTGTTAATTTTTAAATTTATATTATTTAAAATAATTTTAATAATATATCTATTCCTTTGAATTTTATTTTCTCTAAGAATTTTATTTTCTCTAAAAAAATGTAAAAATTTATCTTTTATAGATAAAGCCCCGTAATTATAAATTGGAATATGTAAACTAATATTACTTAAATTTGCAACTATCATTGCACCCAAAATACAATTTTATTTTTATATTTATTATAAATAAAAAAAGAGAAAATATAGCCTGGAATTAAGATTAAAGTCATAAAAATAAAATAATTATAATTTGCATTTCCTAATAATGGAAGCCTGATAATTTCAATTAAATAAAAAAAAAGATTAAGATCTAATATAAATTTAAAATTATCATTTCCAATAAAAATATCTGTAGTCCAAATAATTGGCGTTAAATAAAAAATTATTTGTAAAATATTAAATAAAAATTCCGAAACATCTCTAAATCTAGCGCATATAATAGATAGTAATGTTCCCATCCATACAAGATTTAAAGTTAAAATTATAAATCCTAAAAAGAATTCTAAAAGATTTAGAAGTGTAGGATTTTTAAAAATTAAAACAGCAAGTAAAATAATTATAAAATTGTGTAAAAATATTATTATATTTCTTAAAATAATTCGAATAATATAAACAAATTTTGATATCGAGACTTGTTTTATCAACTGTTGATTTTCAATCATACAATATGAATAATCCTTTAAAGTCATCTCAATATATTTCCAAGTAATCAAACCTACTGTCAAATACACAAAATAATTTTGAGGACTAGATTTTAAAGCTATAAAAAAAATTAGACTAAGAGTAGCTATCAATATTGCAGTACTTATTGTAATCCAGAATGCACCAAGGTAAGATCTACGATATCTTATTTTAATATCCAGAATAGCTAAAGAATAGGCTTGAAAAAAAAAATAAAAAATGTCTTTATGTTTTAATTTCATATCTCAATATTTATAAAAATTAAATTTTAGTTTTTTGCAAATTAAATAAATTAGATTATTTTAAACCTTTTTAAGTTAAATTGTATAAGTAAATTATAAAATGACAATGATTAAATATACAAAAATAGAAAAAAAAATTAATGAAAAAAAATTTAATGATTGCCTAAAGATTATTCAAAATGAAGTCGAGGAAATAATATACAATACAAAATATACATCAAAAAAATTTATTGATAGAAGGCTCGATAATTATTGCTTAGAAATAGGAAAATCATCAGCTTTTACGGAAGAAAGATTTAAAAGAAATAAAATTGACAGTATTATTTTAGTTTCAAGATTAGATGTTGTGGGTGGGGGTAGTAAAGTAATATATGACTTAATTAATTGTCTAAAAAAAAAAATAATAGTTATATCTACAGGATTATTTCCATCTAAAAAAATTAATAGTAAAAATATTATTTTTATAGAAACGCCAGAAAATACTCTAATAAATAAAGTTTACTGGATACAAAAAAAAATAAACCAATTAAATCCAAAAAATATTTGGTTATTTAATTCTCACCAGGATAGTGTTGCAATTGCAGTCTTTGGAAAAAAATTTAATTCAACTATTAACTTTATTCATCATTGCGATCATAACTTAAGTCTTGGAGCAACTATTAATAAATTCAAACACTACGATCCTCATGTTCCTGGTTATAAAAATTGCAGAAAATTAAAGATAAAAAACTATTACTTTCCATTAGTATGCAAAGATTATGGAAAGTTAAATAAAATTTTTGATGCCAAAAATATTACAACCGCAACAATCGCTAGTTATAATAAATTTTTAATTCCTTATAAATTTCACTATGCGGATTTAATCACATGTTTACTAAAAAATAGTACAAAAATTCATTATCATGTAGGAAGATTAACAGTATTGCAACTGATATTGATATATACGAAACTGATCTTAAATAGAGTTTCAATAAAAAAATTTCAATACTTTAATAAAATTCATAATACCTGGTTATTTATGAAAAAAAAAAAAATAGATTTTATGATTTCAAGTTTTCCTTTAAGTGGATATAGAGCGATAGTAGAAAGTATGGGCTGCGGAATACCTATAATAGTTCATCGTAATTTAATATCCAATATAATTAGTGGTGCCAATATTTTGCCCAAGAATAATTTTATATGGAATAACTATGATGAAGTTATTAATTTTTTAAAGTCAATAAATAATAAAAAATATCAAATACTCTCATCCGTGTCCAGAAACAGATATAAAAAATATCATAAAATTTTATATTTAAAAAAATTTTTAAAAGGAACATCAATAATAACACCTGAATACACTAACCCTTATAAATTAACTTATAAGGAAAAATCTTGTAAATATAGAACAATTATTAATGTAGAAATTATAATAATAAATATATTGAGAAAATTAAGGCAATTTTTTTTAAAAAAAAGATTTATTTATACATTTTCTTAATTCAAATCAAAAATGAATCAAAATATTTTTTTAATATTATTATTTTACACATTCGCAGTTCTAACTAATATTATTTTATTTAGGATTATAAAAAAAAGACATCTTTTTTATGAAAGACTGATTTTCTTAATTTATTTATCAATCCTAATTTATGTCATTGAAATGAAAAATATTTACCAAATAATGTATGTAATGTTTATTTATTTAACATTATTTTGCTCCTATTCATTCTTTGTTGTCGCTCCATTAAGTGGAAGCCCAACAATAGAAATTATTAAAATTATTTATGACAATAATAAAATTACAAAGAAAAAACTGTTAAAAATATTTTTAAAAAAATCTTTTTTAAATGATAGAATTAAAAAATTAATTAAGGAAAAATACTTACTGATAAAAAAAGATAAAATTATTTATACGCAAAAAAACAAAATACTACATTTTGTTTTTCAAAAAATTGAAAGCTTAGGTAATAAAAATTTAAAAAGGAATGGATAAAATTTATATTATAAGTTTGTTATTTTTTTTATTTGCTTTAAGTGTGAATATAATATTATTTTTTACATTATTAATTCTAAAAAGGAACTTTTTAATAGCTTATAAAACATCGTCTTTAATATCTATTATTATATATATTTTATTACCAATCTATTTAATCAAAACAACAATATTATTCTATATATTTAATATTTTTATATATTTAAACTTAAATTATATTTTTTTAAGCATTATTTATACCCCAAAAAGTTCAATTAGATTTCAAATCTTAAAAATTTTAATACAAAATAATTTTATTATAAAAAAAAATAATTTTAAAAAAATTTATAATGATAAAATTTTATTTAATAAAAGAATATTTAGACTGCTAAGCTCTAAAACTATAATAAATAAAAAAAACTTTTTTATGATAAAGAATAAAAAAATTATTTATCTTTATTTTGTATTTCTTTATACAAAAAAGATGTTTATTAATTAAATTATGAGATTTCAAAATTTATTTAATGAAAAAAAAACATTTTTAATTTTTGGTATAACTAATGGTATTGGCAAAGAACTATATCTTCAGCTAAAAAAATTAAATGTAAATATTATTGGTATTTATAAAGATAAAAAAAAGCTTCATAACCTTAGAAAAATAATAATTAATAGAAAAAAAAATTTATTAATTCAAGCAGATATCTCGAAAGAAAAAGATATCATTAAAATAAAAAAAATAATAAAAAGAAGTAATTTTAAGATTAAATACATTATTAATTGTGCTAGCATAATTGGTAAAGCAGGCTTAATAGAAAATGCAGAAATTAACTCATGGAAAAAAGTAATAAATACCAACTTATTGGGTGCAATTAATATTTTTAAACATTTTATCAAAGATCTAATAAAAATTAAGAATTCAGTTTTTATCAATTTTTCTGGTGGTGGCGGAACTCATTGCATGCCAATGTTTGATGCTTACGCTTCAACAAAAGCCTCTATCACGCGCATTACTGAAAACATATCTATAGTATATAATAAAAATAATATCTGCATATGCGCTGTTTCTCCTGGTCCAGTAAATACTCAGATGTTTAATAATATTTTATCTCAGGGTAAAAAAAGACTGGGGTATAAAGTTTGGAAAGAAATGAATCGTAGAAAGAAAAACGGAGGAATTGATATAAATATTCCAACTCAATTTATATTAAATTTATTAAATATAAAAAATAAATCAATTTTTCATGGAAGAACTTTAAGTGCAGTACACGATGATTTGAAAAAAATTATTAAAAATAAATATTACATAAAAAAAAATAATATATTTACTATTAGAAGACTTGATGGGACAAATCAAAAAAAAATTTTTTAAAAAAATTATTTGTTTAATGATTTTTTAAATTTTTCCATAATTAACATTGTATTATAGCCTTCTTTTATTATTTTTTTATCTAATTTTTTTTCTTTTAATTTTCTTGAAAAAAAATTCCATTCATTTATCCATGAATAATCTTTAAAATAAAAATATTTTTTTAACAACGGAGCTCCTGAGGGAAATACTCTTGTTTCTAATGTTAATGTCTGCCGACCCCATTTAGGTAAAGATTCTAATTTCAAACATCCTACTTTTCCTGAAATTTCTAAATAAAAATCATTTTTCCATTTAAGCAAACTATGATGAATAGAAATTAAAATTTTTTTTTTTCTTAAAAATAAGAAACCATTCGTATTTGTAAACTTTTCAAGTTTTTGACTAAAATTATAATAACTATCAAAACTTGAAGTATCTAAAAGAAATTCTACTAAATTGACACTATGAGTCCCGATATCTAGTAAACTGCCAATATCATTTGTATTTGTTAAAACAGTGCCATTTCCATAAACTATTTTAATAAAATAAATTCTTCCAATTTTATTTTTGATTAATAATTTTTTTATTTTTTTAACCCCTTCATCAAATCTCAAATTATAACCTGTTTTTAAAAATACACCATTTTTAAGAGCTAAATCTGTCAAAATTTTAGACTGATATAAATTTAAACCCAAAGGTTTTTCTATTAATAAATTAATTTTATTATTTAAAATTTTTTTTGCAATTTCAAATGCAACTTTTGAAGGAGTGCTAATTATTGCTGCATCTAATTTGTGATTAAAAATATTACTAAAATCTCTTGTATAGATACAACCCGTTAATTTAGAAATTAATTTTCCATAACATTTTGTATCTTTTGTTTTTGGCCCAACTGCTATGATTAGTTTCGAATTTTTGCAATTTAATAAAGAATTAACCCTTTTAAGCCCTATATTGCCGCATCCAATTAAGCCATATCTAATCATAAATATTAATAGAATCTTTAATTATTTTTCTCAGCGCTGAATTAATTGAAATATCTATGATTGCACAGTTAAATTTTGCTACTATTCTTTTAATAATTTTAATATCTTTTAAGCTTGCATAATTAAAAATTATAAGAACTTTTTTATAATTAAACTCCTTTAAATTTTTAATAATTTTATATTTTTTTTTTTTTAAATTAAAAAATGAATCTTATACAAATAGTTGTTGTATATTTTTATTTCTAAAAATATATTTTGAAAGTGGAGTATTAGACTCTGAAAAAGCTTCTTTTTTATATGAGGCACCTACCCACAAAACATTGCCTATTGTTTGATTTAAAGAAATTTTTTTAATCTTTTTCTTTAATAAATTAATTCTATTTTGATCATTTTTCTTAAGATAATAAATAATTTTTTTTGAAATATGATTATTAAAATTATTTTCAATTGAATTGATGTCTCGCTCTAGATGCCCTCCAGAGATTCCAAGTGAGGCTTGGATATAAGAATATTTTCCAATTCTTTTATCTAGACGTAGTGGCGCTACAAGATCCTGGTAACTGCTATTATTTTCTCTACAAAAATTATCTATTAAATTTGCAAAACTAACTGAAAAAAATAAATAAATATTAACTGCTGCTTTGTATATTTCTGCAGTTTCATAATTAAAAATAAATTTTTTACAAGAAAATTTATTTAATATTTGAGGAAATTTATTTTTATCAATTCCAAAAATAATTTTTTTTGGATATTTAAATTCGTGAAGAGCATTACCAAGTCTCAAAGTTTCGACCATATAAACTAGACTGATATCTTTTCTATCAACAAAAACATCTTTTAAGAGTCTTCGAGAAAATCCAGGATATACCTGGCTGTAAATGATAATATTGGACTCTTGGGGAAAACAAGGTTTCAAGTTTAATATAAATTCAAATAAATAATCATAATCCGGCTTTCCTACATGGTCTATTGGCGTGTCAATAGTTATAAAAATGTTTTTATATGATAAAATTTCTTTTTTATCTTTGAGGAAACTTATTTTGTTTTTATTTTTTTTGTAACTAGAAATTAAAAATCGCTCTTCTTTTGCTAAATTTCCTTGTTTAAAGGCATTTAATCTTTCATTATTAGTGTCAAAAACTGAGCATTTTCCATATTTACTTGCCCACCCAACACTAAATATTTGACCTAAATGACTGAGACCAATAATTAGTGGTTTAGAGTTTAACACGATCATTTTATTGTCAATATATAATCTAACACACTATAATTAATATCAATACATTATAAATATCACAAAGTGACCCTAGAGAAAAAAAAAATAAAAAATTTAATAGAATTAAAAACTATATTAAAGAATAAAGATTTTGCTTTATGTCATGGAACATTCGACATAGTTCATCCTGGTCATCTTAGGCAATTTATTTATGCAAAAAAATATACGAAAATTCTTGTAGTAAGCTTAACGGGGGATGAGTTCATTTTAAAAGGTAATTTAAAACCTTATGTAAATGAAAACTTAAGAGCGCTAAATTTATCTGTTATTAATCTTGTTGATTATGTTTTAATAGATAACAATTTAGAACCTATTAGTTTAATAAAAAAAATAAAGCCAAAATTTTTTATAAAAGGATATGAATACAAAAATCTCACTAATGAAAAAACAGTAAAGGAAAAAAATACTGTAGAAAAATATGGTGGAAAAATTATTTTTTCACCTGGGGACTATATTTATTCTTCTACCAAGATAATAACGGATCAAAAACCTAATTTAAAATATGAAAAGTTGTATACACTTCTTGATAAAGAAAAATTATCTATAGATGAAATTATTAAAACTACTAAAGAATTTTCTAAAAAAAAAGTAATTATAATTGGAGACACCATAGTAGACAGGTATTCAAATGCTGGAGTTATCGGAGGAATGCATAAAAGTCCAACTTTAAGTGTACAAATATTAAACTCTCAAGATTATATAGGAGGAGCCGCAATCGTAGCTATGCATATAAAAGCGTTGGGTGCAGATGTAACATTTTGTTCAATAATCGGGAATGATAAGGAGGGTAATTTTGTTAGGCAAACTTTAAAAAAAAATAAAATTAATACTAATCTGGTTGTATTAAAAAATAGAAACACAAGTCTTAAAAACAATATTATATGCCAAAATCATAAAATATTAAAAATAGATAGAGTTGATAATGATATTATTGGTAAAGATACTCTCTTTGATCTTTTTAAATTTAATATAAAAAAATTTGATACAATAATCTTGTCTGATTTTAGACATGGTATTTTTAATATCGATAATATCAAATTAGTTAATAACTTTCTTAACAAGAAAATATATAAAGTTGCTGATACTCAAGTTGCTAGCCGTTGGGGAAATTTACTGGATTTTAAAAATTTTGACTTGTTAACTCCCAACGAAAGAGAAATTAGATTTGCGCTTGCTGATCAAGATACAGTTCTTAGACCACTCGGTAAAAAATTAATGGACAAAATTAAATGTAAAAATTTATTTATAAAATTAGGAAATCAGGGCGTTATGTCTATTAGAGATTACAATAAGTATAAAAAACCCAGTTTTCACTTGGATAGTTTTGTTGACAGCAGCGAAGTATTAGACCCTGTGGGTGCGGGTGATGCTTTTTTGGCATATAGCGCTTTGGGAATGACTGTCTCTGGCAACGATTTAGCCTCCTGCATTTTAGGTACAATAGCTGCAGGTGAAAGTTGTAGATATATTGGAAATAAACCTGTCGGCTTGGAAAAAGTTAACGAAAGACTGCTTGCGTTAAATGCTATAGTAAAAAATATTAAAATATTTTAAAATATTAAAAATATTTAATGAATATAAACAATCATTCATCTTTAAAAAAATTACTTTTAAGAAAAAATTTTTTACTTAATGGTCTTAAAAAAAACGATCATGAAATATTTAACAAAGCCCGTTTCATAAGAGAAGTTCAAAATCAATTAAAAATATTATACAGAAAAGATGAATTAATTAAATGCCCCATACACCTAGCTATTGGGCAAGAGTTGCCCGCTGTTATTTTAAACTCAAGACTTAAAAAAGAAGACGACGTGTACTGTCATCATAGATCTCATGCGCATTTCTTGTCCAAAACTAATCAATTAAATAAACTGTTTTGTGAACTTTTAGGAAAAAGCCAAGGTGCTAATAAAGGATTTGCTGGATCGCAAGATATATCATACGCTAAAAAAAAATTTTATGCAGGGGCAATAGTTACTGGTGGCGTCGGAATAGCTGTAGGGTCTGCTTTTGCAAGCAAACTTCAAAATAAAAATAATATATCTGTAGCTGTATTTGGAGAAGGAGCTTCACATCAAGGTCTATTTTGGGAGTCAATAAATTTTTCAGTTATAAAAAATATTCCTATAATATTTTTTTGTGAAAATAATAAATACGCAACATATTCAGACTATAAAGAAAATTTTAAATCAGAATCGTTATCATCAATAGCTTCATCTTTTGGGATCACAACATTAATTACAAATACTTTTGATTATAATGATCTAAAAAGTAAAATATTAAAATCGATTGCAATAGCAAGAAAAGGGAAACCAATTTTTATTGAAATTTTAACTTACAGATATTCGCCTCACGTCGGTCCTGATGATGATACAAAAGCTGGTTATAGAAATAGTTCAGAAATAAATTTTTGGAAAAGTCATGATTTGCTTGATTTGTACATTAATAAATATCTAAAAATTAATTATAATAATAAATTTAATGAGAAAATAATAAAAAATTATAATATTGCTAAAAAACTAAAATTTAAAAAAGTAAAAAACTGGCATACACTTAATTTTAGTGATGAATATTTGCCTTTATTCAAAAAAATTAAAATATCAAAAAAATTAAAACTGAATAACAGATATCAAAAATTATTTACTCCTAATCCATACTAAAATGAAAAAAATTTATTCTTACGCCGAAGCTATTAATTCTGGTTTAGATTATATTTTAAAAAAAATTCCAAACTCAGTAATTGTTGGACAGGGAGTGGATAGACCTGGTGGAGTCTTTGGAACGACCGATGGATTAATAGGTAAATACTCTAATAAAAGAGTAATTGATTTTCCAATATGTGAAAGTTTGATGACATCCTCCGCAATTGGCATGGCTAATAGAAAATTAAGACCAATACTAGTCCATCAAAGAATTGATTTTGCAATGTATAGCTTTGATGCACTGTTTAACTGGATAGCAACATGGAGATTCAAATCTGGGGGAACTTCAACCTTACCTTTGGTGATAAGAGCAATTATTGGTAGAGGTTGGGGACAAGGTCCTCAACATTCAAAACCTTTGTACCCGTTATTATCTGGAATTCCTGGGATTAAATTAGTTATGCCGACAACTCCTTTTGATGCAAAAGGAATATTAATTGCATCTGCACTGTCAAATGACCCAGTAATAATTATCGAGCACAGATCTCTTTATGGATTAAAAGAAGAGATACCTGTAGATGGATATGCTGTAGAATTAGATCATGAAAGAATTAGGAATATTGGAGAAAAACTTACTATAGCTTGTATTGGTGATGCTTCAAATTTAATCTTAAAGATTATTGAGAAAAACAGAAATTTAAAAAATAAAATAGAGCTAATAGATCTAGTAGGAATTTACCCTTTAACAATTACAAAAATAGTTAAATCATTAAAAAAAACGAAAAAATTGATAATTATAGAATCTTGCTGGGATTCTTTAGGTGTTGGACATAAAATTTTAAATAAAATTATTAAAGAATGTAATGAAAAAAAAATAAAATTAGAAAAAGAACCAATGTTAATAGGATTGCCTGAAAGTCATATTCCAACTTCCCATTACAATGAAAATCAATTCTATTTGGACGAAAATATATTATTAAAAGCTATAAGAAAAAAGTTATAATAGTTCACAAAAATGATAACTCTCTCAATAGCATATACTTGTTACAATGAAGAAGATTTAGTTATTAATAATATTAATAAAATTAAAAAAATTATAAATAAAGTTAAAAATATTAAATATGAAATTATTGTAATAGATGACAATTCAATTGAAAGTATTTCTAAACTTAATTATTTTTGCAAAAAAAATAAAATTACTTTAATAAAAAATACAGTTAACAAAGGTTTCTTTAAATGCTTTGTTAAAGCAATCATATATTCCAAATATAAATATTTTAAACTATTTGCTGGCGATGACTGTACTAACTTAAATGACCTATTAAAAATATTTAAACTTATTAATAACAAAATTGATATTTTAATTCCTTATAATTATCAAAAAGAAGTACACGGAAAACCTTTTTTAAGAAAAATTTTATCTAACTACTACACTTTTTTAGTAAATCTACTGTCGGGCCTAAATTTAAAGTATTATAATGGTTTGCCTGTATATAATAGAATAAAAGCTTTAGAAAATTTACCAGACGCTTCTGGATACGGTTGGCAAGCAGAATTATTAGTAAATTGCATTTACGATGGAATGAGTTTTAATCAGATTTATACAAAAACAAAAGAAATTAAGTTCAGTTATTCATCTGTAAAAATAAAAAATATACCTTCAGTAATATTTACTCTTATTAGAATACTGTTTAAAAGATTAAGCCCTAGTAGAAAAAAATTAAATTTAAATTATTAAACTTTAAATAGAATTATGAAATCGTGTTTAATTATTGGCGGTGCAGGCTACTGCGGGAGTTATATCGTTGAAAAACTATTAGAAGAAGATTGGAAAATAGAAGTTTTTGATACTTTTTGGTATGAAACAAAATTCCAAAAACATAAAAATCTCTCTTTAGTCAGAGGGGATGTTAGAGATAAAGATAAAATAACAAGAATATTCAAAAATCATGAAAATGTAATTCACCTAGCCTGTATTTCAAATGACGCAAGTTTTGTCCTTGATGAACGATTATCGACGTCAGTAAATCTTGAAAGTTTTGAACCACTAGTTGTAGCTGCAAAAAATTCTGGAATTAAAAGATTTATATTTGCATCAAGCTCTTCTGTATATGGCGTTTCAAAAGAAAAGGATGTAAAAGAGGATCATCCTCTACTACCAATTACTTTTTATAACAAATATAAAGGTATGTGTGAAGCTATATTAAATAAATATACTTCCAATGAATTCTCGACAGTTATCTTTAGGCCAGCAACTGTTTGTGGATATTCGCCTCTACGACAAAGATTAGATTTAAGTGTAAACATTCTTACAAACTTTGCAGTTAATAAAAATAAAATTATTGTTTATGGGGGATCTCAAATTAGACCTAATCTTCATATCAATGATTACTATGATTTATGTAAAACTCTTTTAATTGCACCTAAAGAAAAAATTCATGGAGAAGTATTTAATTATGGAGCAGAAAATATAAGTATTAGTAAATTAGCTGAAAAAACTATAAAGGTTGTTAAAAAACATTTTAATCTTAAAAATGACATAGAATTAGAAGTTCAATTATCTGATGATATCAGATCTTATCATATCAACTCGGATAAAATTAAAGAAAAACTTGGACTATCTCCAAAATTTACCGTGGATGATGCAATTAGTGATCTATGTCACGCTTTTGAAAATAACAAAATACCAAATAGTTTTGATGATAATATTTACTACAATGTGCAAAGAATGAGGGAACTTAAGATTAAATAATAATCTGCAGAATAAAGATAATATAATATAGTCCTGAAATTGACGGTTTGCGAGCTATAGCTGCTTTTTCCTTCATCATATATAATGCAAAAAATTTTTTATTTGGAAGAGTTCTGTTTAAGGGAGAATTTATTGGTGTTGATATCTTTTTTATTATTTCAGGATATTTAATAACAACTTTAATTTTAAAAGAAATTTCTAATCGAAATTTTTCATTTCGAAATTTTTATGAAAATCGCGCAAGAGGAATATTGCCAGCCTTATTTATAGTTATAATTTTTACATCTATCATATCATTTTTCATCTTGTTGCCATTAGCAATAGAGTATTTTGAAAAATCTATCTTAAGTATTATTTCTTTTAATTCCAACTTTTATTTTTATTTTATAGGCAATAAGATTTTAAAACCAGAGCTTTTAGCATCATTATAGAACATTTTTACTGTCTCTTTAGAGAAAGTATCTAAATTTTTTCCAAAATATTTAACTTTATTTATTATATCATCAGAAATAGTAATAATATGACAACCACAATTATCAGCTTGAATAATATTGTATGCCTCTCTAGTGCTAGCCCATAAAATTTGAATTCTTTTATATTTTTTGCAAATTTTTAATGATTTTTTTATTAGATATTCTGGATCACGACCACTATCAGCAATTCTACCTGCAAAAATTGATAAAATAGTATTTGAGTTTTTATTTAAAACTCTAATCACATTTTTTATTTGTTTGAACGTAAAAATTGCAGTTATATTCAAATTTACTTTTTCATCAGAAAGCTTTTTGACAATTCTATTAGTACTAAATCCCATAGTATTTATAATTGGAATTTTAACAAAAATATTTTTTCCCCAAGATGATATAATTTTTGCTTGACTATACATCTCATCTAGATCATCAGAAAAAACTTCCAAAGAAACTGACTTAGGATAAACTAACTTAGCAACACTTTTAGAAAAGATTTCATAATTTTTAATACCTGCTTTTTTCATTAAAGTAGGGTTTGTTGTAAAACCTTTAACTAATTTATTTTTAAGCAATCGCTTAATAGATTTAAGGTCAGCTCCGTCTGCAAAGATTTTTATTGTGGTAATTTTTACCATTTTGTAGATTTAGTTTTTAATTTTGGATGGGACACTAATAAATGCCATAGAACAACCTGAAAAGACTCTGAAAAAGGAGTTATAAAATTAGTATCTAATGTTGGTATCAAAATAGAAATATCTGATTTTTTATAGGCATAACCATCTTTTTTTCCCACAAAAGAAAAAATCTTAGCTTTTTGCATTTTAGCATAATCAATGGCTGAAATTAAATTTTCACTAACTTTCTTTTTTTTATTACCACCACCAACTGAAAAAATAAATATAGCATCATTTTTATTTAATTTTGATATTTTCAGCCATTCAATAAAAACTGTTTTCCAACCTTCATCATTTGTACGAGCCGTGAGTTCCGAAACATTATCAGTTGGAGAATAACATTCTATTTCACACAATTTTCTAAAATCATTAACAGCATGTGAACAATTTCCAGCGCTTCCACCTACCCCCAAAAAAAATAGCCGGCCGTTTTTTTTTTTAATATTACTCAATTCTATAGCTATATCTTCAATTTTTTTTAAATTAATTTTGTTACAGGTTTTGGAAAATAAATTCAAAAAATATTTACTAAAGAGCATAAAATTTATTTTGTTCGCTTAAAAGTAAGTTATTTATAGATAAAAGTAAATTTTTATAATATTATTAATAACTATATTCCTTTAAAAAATTTTAGTAAATATTTTAAATGACTCTTAATAAAACTATACAATATGCTTAAAATATTTTTTTTATTTGACTTAAAAGGTATAGGCCCTAGGCCTTTTTCCGTATTTCTAAGAATAGTTAAACAATCAGCCAATATACTTGGCATATTATCTTGGACTTCTTTTACAATTTCAGAATAAAGTTTTATTTTAACTGCATTATTTAAATTGTCAATTTTAATATTACTTCCTTTATAAAAAGAAAAAATTTCTCTAATCAATTTTTTTATATTTATCGTCTCTTTTAGAATAAATAGTGAATAAAAAACATTATCTCTTATCGCTATAAAAAAAATTCTTAGTAAATACTTAGCTTCACTTGAAATTTTAGATTTCTCATTATTTTCGTTATCAACAAATGTATTAATAATTAAAGGAACATATTTATCTTTTTTAGAAAAACCAGAACTATATATGTTAATCTGTTCAGGACTCCTATTATAAAAAAAACTGTAGTCATACTGTGAAAGATTAGTGATATGGTTATATCCGTCAAAATGCCTAAAAAGTTCATCACTTTGAATCCAATAGGATAAATTTAAATCCTTATATAAAACAGTATTATGATCTGGTCTTGGTACATAAGAATCCCCATATGCCTGGATTGCTTTACTCCATAAATATTTAGATAAACTTTTATATCCAATAAAATTGCCCTCTATGTAGTTTTTAGCCTTCAAGTTTGAGAAAATTCCATGCTTTATTATGTCTGAAAACTCAAATTTCATATTTTGAAGATTTGCTCTTGCTAAAAACTTTTTTAAGTCAAATGCAATAGAATTAAATTCTGGGTGGTGAGAAATGCAAAAAATATTATCTTTCTGAGAATAGGCTTTATTATTAAATTCATTTAAATATTCAAAAAATAATGAAATGGAATGGCTAGAAAATAAATGATCATGATTGTAAGTATATATAATTGGGTTATCGTCAAAAAAATCTTCAACTTTATTTGACTCTATTCTCCATTCAGAGATAGAAGACGGTCTGTCAAAATTTATATCTAGAATTGTTTTTGGATACAAATATCTAATATATTTTTCCAAATCCATCTGGTCTTGAAGAGAAAAAAAGGTATCTAACTTTATATTAAATAGAGCTCTCCCAACATTAAGGGGGGTAAAAGACTTAATACATACCATAGCAATGAATAGATTTTTTTTTTTATCTAAAAAATTATCACTAAAATTTATTAAAACTTTATCTGCTATTTTTTCTGGATCAAAATTTTCTACGAAACAATTATAATATAAATTAATCATTATATTTAAAATTATTTATTACTTTTACGATTCTTATTAATTCATTTTTCTTTAAATAAGAATAACAAGGTATGCTTACTATCTGCCCAACAATAGTATCTGCTACTGGAAATTTTTGGTTTGACTTATAAGGTTTCTGATTAGCAATTAATATTGGATAGTGAATTATTGTTTCAATTTTATTTCTGCTCATATGCTTAATAAAACTTGATCTGCTATTTTTTAATAGCCTTAAAACATAAAGATGGTAAACATGATATCTATTATCTAGATTTCTTGGGGTTAAAACATACTTATTATTAATCTGCATATTATAAAATTTTGAAATTAAATTTCTTTTAAAATTATTTTTTTTTAATAATTTAAGTTTATTAATCAAAATTACGGCTTGAATTTCATCTAATCTAGAGTTAATTCCTATTTCATTGTGAACATATTTTTTTTTTGAACCAATGTTTCTTAAAATCTGAACTTTGTTAAAAATAAACTTATTATTAGTAATTATTGCTCCAGCATCCCCATATGCTCCAAGATTTTTTCCAGGATAAAAACTTAACGCTGCCGCATCAGAATAATATCCAATATTTTTATTATGTAATTTAGCTCCATGAGCTTGTGCGGCATCTTCAATTAAAAAAATTCTATATTCTTTGCAAATATTTTTCAAAATTTTTACATCTGACATTTGACCATAGATATGTACTGCTATGACAGCTTTGGTTTTTTTTGTTATTTTCTTTTTAGCATCTATAATGTTAATATTAAAATCATCAAAATTTATATCAACAAAGACTGGTCTAGCCCCTACTATCGAACAGGCAAATGCTGTTGAAGCATATGTGTGAGCAGGCACAATAACTTCATCTCCATATCCAATATTTAGTGACTTAAGAATAAGAATTAAAGCATCCGTTCCGGAATTTACGCCTACACAATAATTAATATCAAAAAAACTTGAGATTTTTTTTTCTAAATTTAAAAGATTGCTTCCAAGAATATATTCCGAGTGATTAAAAACTTTATTTAAATCTTTAAATATTTTTTTTTTAACTACTGTAAATTCTCTATACAAATCATTGAATTTAATTTTATTCATTACAAAACTTGTTTATACTTAGATAATTATATTACACTATAAATATAACATTAGTATGAGCAAGAATATAATAAATAAACTAAATATGGTATTAATAATTAAAAAAAAATTTTTATTTAAATTTAAAAATATTTTTTATAAAACAATTAGAAATAAATCTTTCGACACAGTTATAAATAAATCTTTCAATACAGTTACAAATATAAAACAAGTAATAAAAAATAAAAATTTAAAAACTTATTATACAAAAAAGAAAAAAAAAATCGCATTCAAACTTACAGATAATACAGAGAAAAAAGAGATAATAAAATTTGATAATTTTAATTATGGTATAATAAATGATGTATACACAATTCCAAATTTTGAATATCAAATATTCAAAAACAATTTAATTTCCAATTATAAAATTAATAAAAAAAATGCCATCTACTTGAAAGATTATATAGTAAATAGAAATGCAAAAAGAAAATTACTAAAAAATATTTTTATAAATAAAATTATTAAAATTGAAAATGGTATAAGTGTAAATAGTCGTTTTAGCAGTAACTATATTCATTTTATGTTAGAACATGCTCCAATAATTTTTTTTTTTATTCATAAAATTAAATTAAAAGAAAATTTTAAAATACTATTAAATGAAAATATTTATGAATCAGTCAAAGAATTAGTAAAAATTATTAACAATGATTCTGATAATAATGTTATTTTAATGAAAGATAATGAAACTTATAAAATTAAAAATTTATGGTTATCAGATCCTAGTTTTACCTGGGGCATTGAGGACACAAATCTTAAAAATATTATACCCTATAAATTTCAATTTGATCTAATCAAAGATTTTAGGGAATATATAATAAAAAAAGTTTTAAACAAAAAAACTTATCCCAAAAAAATATACATTAATTTTAAATCTAATTATAGAAAATTTATTAATCAAGAAGAATTAATAGATATTTTATTAAAAAATAATTATTTTATTATTGATCCACTAAAATTAACATTCGAAGAACAAATGAATTATTTTTTTAAAGCTAATAAAATAATTAGCTGCTGGGGGGCAGCAAACGCTAACTTATTGTTCTCAAATAACTCGGAGGTAAGTATGATCGTGATTAACAAAAAATATTCATGTATAAGAGCCTGGAGTTTAATAAAAAGCATTTCAAGTTTTAATTTAAATTACTATCTAGCAGATACAGTATATGAAAAATCAGAAGCCCCTCATCAATCAGACTTTGCAATTGACATAAATAATTTTATAAAAAAAATTAAATTATATTAAAATAGTTTTTATAAAATTAAATTTTTATTTTAATTGCACATTTAGAGAAATCATTTTCAAGAATTTTATAAATATAACCATTATAATAATTATTACTTCTGTTAAAAGGATTTCTTGTAGCAATCATTCCAACGGATTCTTTAAATGCATATAAATCTGAAAGACAATTACTAAAATTATAATTACTATAAATAAAGTCTTCTTTATCTCCATAAAATAAAATATATTCAGGTTTCTTTTTTTTAATTTCAAAAAAATATAGGTTACAATCATCTTTACAGAATTGAAGTGCGTCAATTTTAATAGTCTCAGGTTTGCTATAAAAAATAGATCTATGGGAAGATATCAATATGCTTTTATCAGGAATAATTGTGTTAGACCATTCAAACAAAGAGTACCCATCAGCATTTAATGCTAAAGTTCTGTCTAATAATTTTTTGGATGTCAGACCAGGAAGCAAAGCAATTAGTGAATAACAAATAATTAATAAAACCAAACAAGATTGAACGATAACTCCAATATTAAAAATTTTAATTATTTTTTTATATTTAAAATACTTAAAATTTTTAACAAACAAAATTAAGGACCATAAAAATGGCTCTAGGAAAAACCTTGGATCTTTCATGGAAAAAATTAAAGAAATAATAATAAAAGCTAATATTAAAAATAACAGCCAACTATTAGCGAGTCTTTTTTTGATTAAAAAAAAAGGAATAATTAAAATAAAGAAGCTAAATCCAAAAGTTATAGACAAATCGCTAGAACTTAGGGGAATAAAGAAAATTAGGGGGAACTTATGAACAATATAATTTTTGATATGGGAATAATATTCAACATATGAATCTAAATGTTTAGGAAAACTATAAATTAAAAAATCAGGAAAAATTATTTTTAAATTGAAATATCTCCAAAAAAAAATTGGTAGTGAGGCAGAGATAATTATAATAAGTAAAAAAATAAATCTATTAAATGTAAAGTAATTTTTAAAAAATATTAAAAAAGCTGCAGAGCCAATTAAAAAACTGCTAATAACGAAATGTATTTTAGAAAAATAAGTGCAGCATAAAATAATCATTAATAATAAAATTTCTTTAAAAGAGTCCTTATTGGACATTGAAAGAAGTATTGAAATGGCAATAGTTGTAAAACTTACATAAATCAATTGAGGTTTTGATGCGGTAATTAAAAATACCAAAAATGGGCAACTTAAAAATATTAAAAGAAAATAATTTTTTTGATTATTGTTTAGTGATAAATTACAGAATTTTTTTATAATACCATATACTGAAAAAAGACCAATAAATTGTGAAATATTAGTAAATTGAAAAGCATTTATAGACAACGCAAAAGCAAAAAGTACTTCTCCTGATCCTGATTTACTTGCGTCCAAATCGTAAATTTCAATAGGATATGATCCGGTATTTAATATTTTTTTAGCAACAGGCAAATGATAACCTAGGGCATCAGCTCCAGTGACTGGGATTAAAGATAATAAAAATAAAAAAAATAAAAGACTATAAACAAGAAAAATACTAAAGTTTGAAAAAAATTTTAACTTTAATATTTTTATTACAAAGATTATAATTTTTGTAAGAAAAAATAAAAAAAAAATAAATCCAACTAATAAAATTATTAATGAAATAATTGTAACATATTGCTTACTTAATAATCCGTATAACGTTATTGGATAAAAAATTAATAAAAAAAAACAAATCGAAATTGAAGCATACTGATAATGAGGATCAGATATTTTATTTACAACTAATCTAAAATTAAAAATATTAATTAAAAAAAATCCTATAAAATAAAATCCAAAACCAAAAAAAACTGATATTAATGGACTTAATAATTGCAAATAATCAGAAATCATAAATATTTTCTAACTGGTTATTCTACAGCAGAACTATATATAAATATAATATTTATTAATAATATTAGACAAGTAAAACAGTATAATTATGATTTTAAGTGAAAAAAAATTTTATCTTAATTTTGTTCATTATACTGAATTTATTTATAAAAAATCTTTTACAAAAAAAACTAAAAATTTTTACTTAAAGAAAACTTTCTTACACTTTAACAAGATAGATTTTGTTCCAAAAAAGATAGTTATAATAATTATTAATCTAATTACTATTATTTCAAAAATATTTTATCGTGAAGAATTTTACAAAATAAATCATAATCAAAAAAACAAAATGTGCTTTTATTTAAATTATATTTTTGGATTTCTAACAAAAAAAACTAATGAACTTCTTATATCTTTATATCTTATACAGTCTAGAAATATTGAAATAATTAGAGAAATAAAAATAAAAAAAAAAATAAAAAAAAAATATTATAAATTTATTGTAATAGGGAGTGGTCCCGCAGGAAGTATTACAGCATTTAACTTACAGAAAGAATTTTCAGATGTTTTATTAATTGAACAAGGTTCCTATTATAATATTCCAAAAACAAAACATCCAGGAGAAGAATTTATTAAAAAATGGGAAAATTCTGGAGTATTAACTACTCTTTATCCTAATCAAATAAATTTTTCTTCCGGCAGATGCCTGGGTGGGGGAAGTGAAATAAATAGCGGACTATATCATTACCCTAAAAAAGAATTTTTTGAAAAATGGCAGAAACAAAATAAGATTCGCAATTTTAACTTTAACTGCATAAAAAAAATTAATAAAAATTTATTAAAAAAAATATCTATTAATAAATTAATTAATACAAATTCAAATAGCTCTTACAAAGAATTTTGCAAAGGATCTAAAATAAATAATACCCTAGCAGAAAATATTTCAAAACTTGCCGAGAAAAAAAATGGAATTTATAAAAAAAATTCTATGACAAAAACTTTTTTAAAAGAATTTACTAATTTAAATGGTGACATATTAATTAATTCAACTGTGGTGAGGATTTTAAACAGCAAAAAAGGGATATGGGAAGTAATACTAAATAATAAAAAAAAAGGGTCACTTACGTGCAAATACCTTTTTTTATGCGCAGGATCCACCAATACTCAGAAATTACTTATTAATAGTAATTTCTCAAATAAAAATTATTTTAATAAATTTAAGCTTCATCCAATGATTAAAGTTATTCCTAAATTTAAAAGAAATGTTCAAAATGGATTTAATGATGTTCATGCCTATCAAATAACTAAATTTTATCCGAATTTTATTTTAGGTGAAGCTTCAAGTGGAAAGCAATTTTTAGAAATGTCAGTATTGGATAATAAAAAAATTCTAGATGACGTTAAAAATAATTGGAAAAAAATGTCCATTTATCATTCAACATTTAGTTTTGGATCAGGTAAAATTATAAAATTACCATTCTTAAAAAAATATATTTATACTTACAAAATTAAAAATAATGAATTAAGTAACATAAAGTTTTCTCTAAAAACATTGTGTAAAGTTCTATTTAATGGTGGCGCTGAATATATTTATTTAATTAATAAAGAAAAAATTAAAGCTTACCCTTCCAATTTTGAAAAAATCATAAATAGCATTAACCATATTAAAGATCTTAGATTTTCATCTGTACATATATTAGGAAAAATTGAGATGGGAGAAAAAGATTTTTGTTACGTAGATTCTTTTGGAAAAATAAAAAAATATGAAAATATTTATATTAATGATTCAAGTTTAATTAGCACGCCGTTACTTCAAAATCCTCAGGGAACTATTATGATTTTAGCCTATAGAAATATAATGGAGTTTATAAAAATTTTAAAAAAAAAGGAATAAGTTTTGCTAATTTCTTATTAGCGATTTTTTTTTGGTGGTAAGAGCCGTAAGTTAATTTTTTATCTAATAAAAAATCATTGTATGAATCTAGAATTGCTTTATCGCTTGAATATTTTGGTTTATAATTTAATTCTTTTTTAATTTTAGATATATCAAAATATAAACTTCTTCCGTACATTAGTGAATGATATGGAGAAAAAGGACTAATTCCAATTTTTGAAGTTAAATTCATAATTTTCTCAAAAAAAGATATCGGCAAGTTAACAATTCGACTTTTTGATTGAACTTTATTTATTAAATTATTTATTAAATCGTACATAGTTCCATATTGAGCGGCACCAACATTATACTCGTTATAACCAATTTTTTTTGAGCTTAGAATACAAGCATCAGCAAGATCACTCGCGTGAACAAACTGATAAATATTTTTTCCATGATTAACAACTGGAACTGGGCTATTATTTTTAATCCATTCAAAAAGAAATTCAAATATTCCAAGTCTCCCAGCACCGAGTATTGTGCGTGGTCTAATAATAGTTATATCTAAATTATATTGACGAGAATATAATTTGCATAAATTTTCTGCTGCTAATTTTGCTTTCCCATACTCTTCTAAAGGTAATGGCTTCGTTTTTTCGTTTACAGGATTACTATTAGGTATCCCGTAAACAGCGCTAGTAGATGTAAAAATAATCTTTTTTATTTTATGTTTATAACACAATTCCAGTAAATTTTTAGTACCTTCAAAATTTACTTCCCATAATAACTTTGTATTATTTGATAAAGGAACCTGAGCAACGTTGTGAAAAACAATGTCAACGTTTTCTAAAGATTTTTCTAAATGATTTTTTTTTCTAATATCCCCAAGAATAGTTTTTAAATGCCTATTTGTGTATGGCGAATTAAGATCAAAAATTGAGACATTATAAAATTCTGAAACCAATTTTTCAACTAAATACGTTCCAAAAAAACCACTTCCTCCAGTTACTAGCGCATTAATTTTCATTAAATCCTAAGTGAAAATTAAAAATTAATAAAATTAAAAATAAAAAAATTAAAATAAGTGTAGTCATGTCTTTTAAAACAAACAGCACAGGATCTATATTAATTTTATTTCTGAATAATTGCTTAATTAAATAAACATTCCAAATAATTAAAATCAAAATAATTAAATATCCAATAATTTGAGAATGAATTAATTTACTGCTAATAATCAAATAACTAAATAAAATTAAAATTGAAGTCATCATTAAGCAAGGTGTAATAATTTTTAGCAAGTTATAATCGCTTAATTGGTAATAGGAATATTTAAATTTTTTTTTTGTTAACAAATTAAGATCAGCAAGTCTTTTTATAGATGCAAGATAAGAAAAAAAAATAAACGAAAAAAATATCAACCAAATAGAAATAATTTGATTTAATACTTCAGCTCCAGAAAATATTCTAATACAATAAAAAATTGATAGAAAAAAAATATCAATAACACTTATTTTTTTTAAAACTAAAGTATATAAAATTGAATATAAAAAATAAAATAAAATATAATAAAAAAAAAAATTACTAACAAAATAGGCTGTATAAAAAGAAAATACTAAAAATAAAATAATTATTATAATTGTATTAAAAATAGAAATTTCATTATTAGCCAGTGGCCTATTTTTTTTTATAGGATGCCATTTATCATAATTAACATCTCGAATATCGTTTATTAAATATCCAGCTGAAGCCACAAAACAAAATGATAAAAATCCATAAATAAATAACTTGTAACTGGAGTAAAATAACTCCAATTGAAATACTAGAGGTAAAAAAATAATTGTATTCTTTATATATTGATGCGCTCTTATAAGCTTAAGAAATCTTAAAAAACTATTAACCATTATTTAATATAAAATATATTTAAACATAAACATATTTTTTATTTATAATAAAATTAGATATAACTAAAATTAAAATTATAATTATTTGCGATATCAAATGATTAAAATAAAATACATAAATTGCCACATAAAGTAAGTATAGATTTGCGAAATAGTTAAAAATCATTAATAAATAATATTTTACAATTATTGAAAACTTACTCTTTTTTATAAAGACATATCTCAACTGAATTATATAATTTAATACTGTTAAGATTGGTATTAAGACTGCCATAACTAAAATTGGATTAAAAACAAAAGGGTAAATTGTAAAGAAATAAAAAAAAAAAATAGATAATGTGTTTATTAAAGTGCCATTTAAAATGTACTTAAAAAATATTTTTTTTCTTAAGAACTCTAAAAAAGTTTTTTTTAAACGATTCATTTTCTAGGTTTTAAATAATTTTTATCGGTATTATAAATATTAGAAATAAAGATATTTAGTTTATTAACAATTGCACCCCTTTTAGTAATTTCATAACTGTCTTGATTGATAATAATATTTTTTGTAAATATTTGCTCTTCTAACCTTTTATCAATAGCTTTATTTTTCTTCACAAAGCCTTTTACAAAATAATCTTCAACACCCTCTTTGTTGATCTTTTTTTCTGCATTGATAGTTGCTAAAATATATAAAGATATAGATCTGTCGAGTAATGTCGGTACAGTTATTAAAAAACTATAACAAAGCATTATTGAAAATAAAAAATAACCCAACATCTCTACAACAAATTTTTTATATGTAAAAAATATAGGAACAAGAATTAACGCAGTAGTAGCTATAGAAAATAATCCTTGATAAAAAATAATACCACTTTCAAAAAAGAATCTAATTGCAATAAAAATTATATTAAATAATAAAAAAAATATTAATATTAAAAAAAGGTACAGTATTTTTTTATTTTTCATTTAGATCTTTTATTCGAATTAATTTCAATATTTTTTCTATAAAAAATTTTTTTCATAAAATTTAAAAATAAACGACTACGCTTATTTGTTGCAATTTTTATTTTAAAATTTATAGAATAATTATCTCAAATATAACATTATAATTTGTATCGAAAAATTTTTTTAATTCATAAATCAAGCCAATTGAGCTATTAGTAACGGTAAGCTTAACGTGTTACCACACTTCCACACCCGTCCTATCAGCGTCGTAGTCTACGACGGCTGTATAGGAGGAACTAGTTTCGATTTAATTTTCTAATTTATATTTTGCTACCCAACGTTTCGGTAGGCTGTATTATTTTTTTTTTAATAAATTGGTATAAATTTTTTTGGTTAAATAAATATCCTTTGATTTTGGCTCTCCTTGCAAACTCGAGATCAGTTTTTTGGTCACCTATCATAAAGGATTTTTTTTTGTCTATATTCCATCTTTTTTGTGCCAAACGAAACATTCCTATATTTGGCTTTCTTAATGAACTATTTCGTTTATATTTTTTTATAATTCCATTCTTATGAAAGGGACAAAAATAAAACTTATCTATTTTAGCTTTATTTTCTTTTAATTTTTTTTGTAAAAAGGAATGTATTTTTTTAACATCTTTAATTGTAAAAAAACCTCGAGCAACCCCTGACTGATTTGTAACAATCACTACTTTATAATTTTTATCATTTAAGAGTTTTATCGCTTTAATTGCCCCTGATATCCATTTAAAATGCTTTAATGAGCCAACATAACCATTGTTAGGTTCGCTAGAATTAATTACTCCATCTCTGTCAAGAAATGCAATTTTAAATTTTTTCACAGAAAAGAAGTATTAGAGTTTATATTTTCAAGAATATCTTTTTTAATTTCTTGACTATAAACACCAGCTTTTAGAATGACTACTGGGTCACTATCGTTGCTTAATATTTTTGGAGAAAAAACTTTTAAGTTAGTTCCATACAGTCTTTTGCCTTGTTTGTTTATATCATTATCTATTATGCAGTCTATACGTTTAACATTTATTCCATAACTAATTAAAAACTGTGAAAAAATATGCGCCCCAAAAAGATATAATTTTTGATCTTTTTGCAGTGTTCTAATCTTAGAATTTAAATCATCAATTAATTGATGGTGGTAATTAACAAATTCAAGGAAAATTTTTTTGTTATACTCAAATAAATCTTTAGGCAGATCATAAGATTGAACTTTGGAATCGCGAATACATGCATAAAAAATACTGTGATCTTCCTTAAAATATTCTTTTTTGATAACTCGAAAATGATATTTAGAAAGTAAGTATTCAATATAAGTTTCGGTTAAAAATATGGTATGTTCAAAATTTATACAATTTGAATATTTTCTTTTAAGCATTTCCTCTAAATTAGGTAGTGAAAATAACATATACTTTTCGTTTGAAAGAAAATTACTAATATGATTTAAAAATATATGGGGATCATATATGTGCTCAAATACGTGAGAATGTATAATTGCATCTACTTGCTTATCAAATTTAAACTGATCATTAAAATATCCCTTAATAAAATGAGCGGTGACTCCGTTCACAGGAATTGGATTTGGTTCGATAATTGTCCAATTAATTGTTCCGTCCAAATCCTGATATAACTTACTCAAAATTCCATGTAGCCCACCAATTTCTAAAACTATTTTAAAGTTAAAAGAATGAACAAATTTTGCAAAAGCCAAATGATGTTGATTCCATAAATCGCCAACACATCCTGAGCCATGCTGTTCTTTATAAATTACCTCTAAAGGCAATAATGGATTTAATTGAATTGCTCCAGATTCTCTAGAAATACTCCAATTCATATCAGCTAAAAGATCAAGTTCTTTTTCTTGATTAGTGCAACCCATAAAAACGGGAAACTTTTTAAAGCTATATAGACTTATTAGATCTTTTTGCTTTAATATGACATCACTATTTCTAAAAATTAAATTCATACTTATTTAATTAGCTCTTTTTTTAACATGCTTTTACCAATAGCATATAACAATAATGAGTAAGGATGGTGATGCAAAGCAGCTATATTTAAATAAATTAATCCTGTTAAAATTCTAATTTTTTTTAATGAAAAGTGATTTTTTATACACCATTCATTTAATCTAACTTCACATTTTTCTAAAATTTGTTTGCGGTTCAGTTTAAATAGTATTGTGTTATTTTTCCATTCTATTGAAAAACGTTTTTTAACAATTTCTTCATGAGAGACAATTAGCCCATGCAACAATTTTGCTAAATCGTAATAAATATCTCCATACTCCAAATTACCAGCAAAGTCTTGCCGCCAATCTAAAAACTTAAAAGACTTTTTTTTTGAAACATATAAAACATTTTCAAAATGAAAATCGCCATGAAATCGACCTGGTAATCCACTTGCTAAATCTTTCCAATCAATATAATTTAATAAACTTGATAAAAAAGGCATTGCTTCACCGTTAATACTTTCCATTCCATCCTTTTTATTAAATTTTTTATAAAATAAATTTATGCGCTCTATAGTTTTATCATAATAGAATTTATGACAATTTTTTTTAAAAATTATTCTTTCTTTGGTAGTTAAATTTTTTTTTTTCCAAAAAATTTTGCAAGTTTTTAATAAATTACTAAATAATGGTAATGTTATAATGTTAGATAAAACTTTTCCTTCAATTTTTTTATATGAATACATATTTTTTTTTAAATATAAAACTTTGGGAATAAATTTTTTTATCTTTTTACTCCGTATAAAACGGTTTTTTATAAACTTATGATCTGTGGAAAATTTAATTACTTTATTTCCTACAAACCAAATAGCTTCATTTTCTTTTTCAAGAATATTAAATTTATTAAAATTATTATATAATTTTCGAGTCTTAGATAAGCCTTCTAGGGTTCCAGTGTCAGACCAGGTAAACTTTAAGGATTGAATTGTTTGCCTTTTTAAAATATTTCTTAAACCAAAAACTTCTCCTTGTTGAATAGCAATTTGTTTGCCATTCTCCATTTCTTTCCAAAAATTTTTATAATCATGTATTCCCGCAAGTCCAATATAAGGACTTTGATTTTTTACAAAACTACTATTTTTTTCATTAATTTTAATAATTTTATTTTCTTTAATTTGTAATGTACGGTATGAAAATGTTTTTTTTTTACTTGCATACCCCATCCAATTAAATTTAGGATTGGGTATTGACTCTTTAACAAGTGTATCACATGAGATAAATACGAAAGGTTCTTGTAAATATTTTTTGCAACATAAAAGACTATAGCCTAAGCCCGATCCTTTTCCCTCATATGGGTCTACATTTACAAAATGAAAAGTGCGTTCAGGATAACAAATCTGCAAAAAGTTTTTTACTAGATCACCTTTGTATCCCAGGGCTATTACAAAATTGCAACTTTTAGGAAATTGATCAATCAAATGAGATAAAATTGGTTTATTTGCAAGGCTTACTAAAGACTTGTTAAGATACTTAGTTAATTTTTCAAGACGAGAACCAATTCCAGCGGTTGGAATAACAACTCTATAACTCACTATAATTTTGTACGGTTATAGTCATCTTGAATTCTCACCACATCCTCCATTTGTGGAGTGCTTGCTTCAAGGTAAACGCAGTCCTCCACTCCTTCCATTCGGTGAATTGTACCAGGCGAAAGAGTTATTGTATCGTTTGGACCATAAATTTTTTCTGTAAGTTTGTTTTCTGATGGACCAGAATAAATTTTAAGTTGACCGCTAAGAACATAAATGGTTTCTTTCTTTTGTTTATGATATTGTAAGCTACAACGGTGACCTTTACGCATAGTTAGTTTTTTAACCATATAATGGTCATTAATTTCTAACAATTCCTCTTTACCCCATGGCTTATCAATTATTTTCATTTTGTTTTTAAATTTTATATTTTTTTAATTCAGGATTATAATTAAAAAAATTATCGTAAAAAGATTTAACGTATTGTTGCATAGACCAACGACTGTTAAATCCATACTTTCGTTTTAACCAAACTAACCCTTCTTGAAGGTAAAGTCTTATATTTTCGTCGTAACTCTCTGTTTTTATTAAATCTGCTTTTTTTAATAAATAACTTTCATTTTCTTCTGCGAAAACTTTTGATGTAATGGCGGCTGCCCAATTATTAGAATAGGCTTTAGCGATTAACTCACTTTCAGAAAAATAACCGCGAAAATTAGTACCATCAAAAATAAAATTTAAATAATCTGCTTTTTCTGTTTCCATAATACTTTCAATAAAAGCTCTGCGAAGAAGCAGGGCATTATTATGAATAAACCAAAAATATTTAGTATCTTCTTTTTGAAGTAAAAGTTTTTCACCCCAGCGCGAAGAGCAGGGCGATAAAATTCCTATTTTTTTATGTTCCTGTAGAATTTCTACAAGAGGCTTAAGTGTTTTTGAATTTGAAAACTCCGTATCATTTGTTATTAAAAAAAAACCTTCATACTGTTTCCATTTTTTTTCTTTATAAAGCTGAAGAAGAGCATAATTCATTCCTCTAGAGTAACGTAAGCCTTGATTAATTATTTCGTCACTATTTGCATGCCAGGTGCAATATTTAGAAAGTTTATCCTTATCTGATCCTGCTTCCAAAACGTATATATCTGTCTCAGCTCCATCATATTTTGCCAAATGTTCATATAATTTATCTGTGACTTCTGGCAAATTTCGGTTAAGAATTATAGTGGCAATAGATTTCATGCTATTTCTGTTAAACGAAAATTATACATGTATCGAAAAATGCTTTTTTTAATTTGCTCGCAAAGGCGAGCATCAAGATCTATTCCATTCTTTTTAAGATTTAATGAGGCTTCTTTTTTAAGCTCAACACATTCAGGTGTTGAGAAAATATAATGACCTGAGATTATAGCTTTTTCGCGAACAGATGCTTTTGAATTTGGGAGCATCCATTTATGCCATTTTTTTGAATTATAAGATAATTCTATAAATTTTAAAGCCAATGAACAAAGATTGTTGTTTTCTAAAATTTGCAAAAATGCAACTGTTTCTGCGACTCCAAATTCGGGAGCGACATTTGCTGCATGAATGCCTAATCTTGGATGCCACATTAAAGAGTCGTCAGATAAATAATCCGTATTATGTTCTTTCATAAGAACATTAAAATTTTTACAGATTTCAATCATTTTAGGTACCTGAATTTCAGCAGCAATTTCATTTTCTACTCGCAGAGGTGAGTCAAAACTTCCAATATTTCTTGTCTCCATAACTTTTGTTCCTGTTTGAATTACAACAAAAGTTGGAAAAGGTATTTTATTTTTTTTACAAAATTTTTCAATTAAGTACAAAGTTTCATTCAAATCATCAGGAGTATTTGTGCTACCACTTTGCTCCTCGGTTCCAACCTCAAAAGCAATTTCTTTATTACTTTTTTTTGCATAATCCCAACAATACTCATAAAGCTCAAATAAACGATCTATCAATTTATTTTTAGGCACTGATCCATTTATATCAATACTTGGATCAATATGCAGAACATTAAACCCTGCATCTATATCTGATTTAAAAGAATTTTTTGCAGATTTCATAGCTTGATCTAGACTCATTTTTTGCTCTATTTCATTATTATTTTGCCACGGCCCACCATGGTCCCTCGCTAAAATGATATTTTTTCCTTTATCTTTATTTCTAACGTAATTTGCAAATTGTGAAGTTGTCCAATTGTTTACATAACCTCCATTAAATTGCTCCGATTCAATCTGACGTCTACTTGCTATTAAAATAATTGGCGCATTATATTCGTTTGCAAGTTCTATAACTGAATCAACACAGTTAACACTCATTGGGCCAACGCCAAGAAGGGTGCAATTTCTTTTAGAAAAATAATTATTAATCTTTTTTTTAATCACGACACCTCAAGTATTGAATAATTATATTAAAAAAACTATTTTTGTATTTAAAATTATTGTAATTTGTATCTAAAAATTTTGAATTTAAAATAATTTTTTTTATTTTTTTTAAAATTAATTTGTAAACAAATTTTTTTTCTTTAGTTAAATATAAATATTTTATCTTATACATTTTTTAAAATTACACTGTAACAATCTGGGTCAATAGTAAAATTTTTCTTTCTAATTCCTAATTTTTTGTTTACGTGTAAATTCAATATTAAAGCAGAATTTTCTAGTTCTTTTAGTTTATTTATTTTATGTTTTTCATTTTTTATATTAATAATATTGTGTTCTACTAAATTTGAATATATGCTTTCGGAAAAATATTTTTTTGCATCATTTAAAGTTCCCCATGATTGAATTTTCCTATCTGGAGCATAATACTTAAATAAATCGTTTTTATCTTTTTCAAAAAACCAATTTAAAATTTCATCCACTATTTCTGGAGCAAAAGTAAAACCCACTCTATTAGTTCCGGAAGCTACAAATAAATTTTTATTACCCTTGGTATTTCCAATTAATGGCAAACCATCAATAGACTTAGGTCTAAATCCTTGAAGAATTTTAAATTTACTTGAATAAATAGGTTTTTTTCCTAGGATTTCTTTTTCAGCAGTCTCAATTAACCACTTAACTGTTTCCGTTCTAAAATCTAATCCAGAATACAATAATTTATTAAAATCAAAATCATCAACATAATTTCCTGCGCCAATATAAAATTGACCATCTAAATATGGGACAATATGTAGGCCGCACTGTGCGCCACCTCTATTTGTAGTTCTTACCACAAAGTTTTTTAAAAAATGACTCTTTTGTAATTTAATAACAAGTGCAGTTCCGACTCCCTTAACAATTGGAATAACTTTACACACATCATTCAAAAGCTTTGAAGTCTCAGAGCCTGCTGACATTAATAATTTATTCGAACATATTACCTCCTCATTATATAAAGTAATGTAAAATTTATTATTTTTAAAATTTATTTTTTTACAAAATAAATTAATTTTTTTTATTTGTTTATTTTCATTATCTAAAACTTTAAATAAATTTATTGGGTTTATGCAAAATTCCCCTTTAAACTTAAAAACATCAAATTGATCATATAAAATTTCACCACAAAAAATATTTTTAATTTGTGCTTTTGTTAGACCAGACAAGCATTTGTATTTTTTTGCAATCTCAATAGCTTTTTCAAAATTTTTTCTTTCGAATGAAGTTCCATTTTTATTTGCATAAAAAATTGTGTCTTTGCAATAAACTAAGTTTTCTTGTTTATTTTTTAATAAACTAATCCACTTTTTTCTAGCATTTAATCCAATTTGAAAATCTCTTTTAGCGTGAATACTATTGTCGAAATTTTCTTCAACCTCACCATAGACAGCATTCATCGCTCCTGCTGCTGTAGTCGCAGAGAAATTTCTGTTTTCGGGACCTATAAGACAAATTTTTACTAAAGAATTTTTTTTTTTTAACTCAAAAGCTGCTAGTGTACCTATAATGCCATTTCCAATTATCGCAATATCATAAATCATAGTGAATAAATTATACTGTATTTAGTAGAATTATTTTACAAATATGTGTTGATAAAACTTGCAATTTTTATTTTTTCTTAAATTGTAATCATAAAGTGTATATAAATAAGTAAATTTATTTTCTTTAAATTTATTAATTAGCTCACTCATTAATACAGGATACATTTTTAAATTTAATTCTATTCCTTCACTGAACTTATACTTAAAAGAATAATAATCATTTAATTTTTTACACGTGATCTTAGCTTTTCCTGAATAATTATAACTTTTTAAATTTTTTTTAGATTTTTTGATTTTTTCATAATTTCTGTGATCAATTATTATGATACCCTTTTTTTTTAAAAGCCTATACCAATTTATAATTGCAAGTGTTCTTTTTTTTTTATTTAATTCACAAACAAAAGAATTTCCAAGGCATATAATTGCATCAAAAAAATTAATTTTAGAATTGTATTTATCCCATGGTGCACAAATAGTTTTAATATTGACATTATTATTCAATGCATTTAAATTTAACTTTTCTAACATTTCTTTTGAAATATCCTGACTAGTCACTATAAATTTTTTTTTGATAGTGAAATAGAGTCAAATCCAGTTCCTGCTGCAACATCTAAAACATTTTTACAATTGTGTTTATTCAAAATACTAGATAATTTATTTGTAGTTTTACTGAATCTCAATTTCCAATTTATTAATTCATCCCAGTAATTTGAAAATTTTTTATCAAAATAAGTGGAATTTTTTTTCATTGTAAGTTTATTACTTTGCAAATTTCTTTAATGACACTTTTTTTTAAATTTGGATATATTGGTAGACAAATTATTTGTTTTGAAACTTTATTTGCTTCTATTAAATTTGTTTTTTTTGCTGTTGGATTTTTAGCATAAATTGGTATATTGGATAATAACGGAAAAAAATACTTTCTTATGTATATTTTTTTTTTTTAAGTAAATTTATTATTTTTTCTCTTTTTTTTGTTAAAGAATTTTGTAGTAATATCGGAAAGTATGAGTAATTATAATTTAAATTTCTTTCATAATTTATTAATTTAATATTTTTATTATTGCTTAATAAATTCATGTAATTTTCTGCAACTAATTTTCTTTTTTTAATAGCATGATTAACAATTTTAAGTTGATGAATTCCTATTACTGAGCTAAATTCGTTTAATTTTGAATTGACGCCACAACAAACTACTTTATTATCTTTAAATCCAAAATTTTTTATGAAATCTATTTTTTTTTTATCCTTTTTTTTTCTACAAATAACTGCACCTCCTTCAAAAGTATTGAATACTTTAGTAGCATGAAAACTAATCGTAGAAATGTCTCCATTATTGAGTAAAGAATGTTTACCCTGTGAAACCCCAAAGCAGTGAGATGAATCGTAAATAATTTTTAATTTATATTTTTTTGCAATTAAATTAATTTTTTTAAATTCACATGGAATTCCATAGCAATTTGTTACCAAAATTGCCACCGTTTTTTTTGTTATTGCTTTTTCAATTAAGTTTTCATTTATGTTAAATGTGTTTGAACAAATATCTACGAAAATTGGATTATTATTAGTCCATTTTATTGCATGAATAGTAGCAGGAAAAGAAAAAGGAGTGGTGATAATATCACCTTTTAAATTTAACGCTTTTATTGCTAAAATTAGAGCATCTGTTCCATTAGATACTAAACTTAAATTTTCACATTTTAAAAACTTAGCAAGTTTTTTTTCTAAAATTATATTATAAGGACCTCTATTAGTTAAAATTCTACTTTTCCATATTTTTTTTAAATCTTTTACTACTAGATCTAAATTTGGTAAAACAGGTTTAGTAATATAAATATTTTTAATCATTTCTATAATTAATTATATTATAAGATCTGATATATTTTTTAAAATTTTTAGTACAATCAATTAATTTATTAATATCTATATCGTAATTTTCATGTTTATCTCTTATATTTTTTGTGTAATTTTCAGGTAATATTAAAAAGTTTTTGTAACCTAATTTTTGAAGAGGCCCACAAAACGCCCCCCAATAAAAATAATTGTTATTACATAATATTATTATTTTAACATTTTTATTACAAAATATTAAATTATTTAAAGCAGATCCAGCTGGTGCTACAATAATTTCAGCTCTTTTAAAAAATTTTAATTGCTTTTCAAAAGATAAAACGCTTGTGTCTAAAATAATATAATTTTCTTTTTTTAACAAATTTATAATTTTTTCTTCGTTATTTAATTTCCCCCAATTAGAGGATTTTCTACTAAGATATATCTTCAAAAAATAATTTTTTTTAATTTTTTTTTTTAATTTTTTTTCAATTTCAGACTTAATATAATGTAATGAAAAAGGTGACCAGGAATGAAAATATGGTTCTGAAGATTTTATATATTCTAAATTATTAACTTTAGATGGAAACCATGAGGGACACGGGGAGTAGATCAAATTCTTACATTTAAAAATTTCATCATCTTTTATATTAATAATTTTTTTTTTACCCAAAAAATATTTTAGACTATCGATGTGACTACGTGGCAAATTACTATTAACTATTAATGGAAAATTATCAAAATATTCTGACTTTTTTAATGAAAATAACTTACTCAAATATTCTGGGTACCAATGACCCCAAGCTCTTGAAGTGAGACCACATAAATAAATTCCCTTGTCAATAATTTTAGTTTTTTTATATGAATTTAAGTTGATTATTGCTTTTTTATATGTGTGATCAAGAACCATATTTTCATAATCAAGGCTTGCAAATTTTCCATATTCCGTATCGCCTACAGCTTCATTGATTATGGAATTTTTTGAGATGACAATATCACTTGATCCAAAAATACTGGCGTCATTAATATTTGTAACAAAATTAACTCTTTTTTTGGTAAATAATTTTTTATTCTTTAAAAATTTATTAAAAACAATTGGCACTTGAAATGGTATCTTCTCTTCAAAAGTAATTAAATATTTATTTTTATGATATTTACACCAATTAAGACCACTGTAAATTTTATAAATAAAAATATTGTTGATATTAACTTTGTATATCTTGCGAAATATTATAATACAATTTTTAAAATTGCTAAAAATTTTTCTATCTAAAAAAATTTTTTCTATAAAATATTTTAATAAATAGAAATATTTTTTTTTTTTTAACAAATTTTTCAGCATTTTATGAAATAGATTTAAGAATAAAAATTTAATTTTTGTTTATAATTTTATTTATATACTCAAATATCCGTTCTTGTTGTGATTTATAACCATAATTTTCTAATAAAAATAATTTTTGACTATTTTGAACTTCTGAAAAGTACTTTGCATTTTTATATAGTTTTCTAATTTTTAATAGTGTTTGTAAAATACTTTTATGTATTAATATTTTGTCTCCATGCTTCATGGTTAAGTTTAAATTGTGGTCATCTCTACTAATTAAAATTCCTGGACCAAGCAGTGCCTCAACACCTAATGGCCAACCATTATAAGCCGTGTAAGTTTGCAGATCTAAATGAACATCTACTTCCTTTTTATAATACTCTATTAAAGATTTATAATCTGTAGGTTCAAATTTTTTTATATTTTTTGGACACTTTAAATTACCTATAAATTTGAAGTCAACTTTATCAAAAGGAAAAATAATTTTATAATACCTTGCTAACTTTATATAGTCACCAAAACCTTTTTCATTAGCGTGACCCATTGAAGAAAAGTTTATTGAAAAATTTCTTTTGCCATTTCTTGTCAAATCTATTTCTTCCATTTTAGTTTTGGTATCAAACATAGGTATGCCAAAAATATTAATAAAATTAAATTTATTTTTATCATTTAATAATTTTTCAGTTGTTTTCTGAGTAGTTGAAATATAGTTAACTGAATTACTTAAAATTATATTTGGATCCTCTGGATTAAACCCCCCACCAGCAAGGAGGTAAATTAAATTTTTTTTTTTTTCAATATTAAAATTTTTTTTAAATAATTTATAACAATTTAAAAAAATATAAAAAATTAAATCGTAATCACTGATATTAAATTCTTTATTTTTTATAAAAGCGTAACTAAAATCATATTTATTTAAATAGTCTAATCCATTAAAATTAACATTATATCTCTGAATATATGCATATTTTTTATTACAAATTATAATATTATAATTTTTTATGTAATACTGAGAATTTATAAATTCATAATCAAAATTGTAATCTATACCTGCAAAAGTATCTAACTTATAAACTGCTATATCGACGTCGTATTTTTTTATTAAATCTGAAATCAAAAAATTTCTCCAAATAGCAAATTTGTTTGGAAACATACCATCCACAACTAATATTTTGTTTTTCATAAAAAAAGATGAAATTAAATTTTTTTAAATATATACGTTTTCACTTGAGAAAAATCATGATTTAAAAGATTATAATGTATTTTAGATGCGATTATATTGAGAGGATGCTCGTACTTTGTTGGTTTTTTAAGAAAAATATTAGAATATAACGCATAAATTATTCTAGATACAAAATAAAAACCTGAAGAAAAATTTTCAATTCTTATGAGTTTTATATTTTTATAATTATAATTTTTTATTTTTTCATCATCTAAAAACAAATTATGAATGGGGGGGGTAATATTTGAAAGTTTAAATTTTTTTCGGATAAGATTAATATTTTTTAGACCTTTTTTCGAACTCTCTACCAATATCATAAAACCATTTTTTTTAAGAAAAAAACCAGCATTATCTATAACTCTACATTGAGAGTTATGATTTAATATAGATTGAATAGTTTTTTTGCTTATAATGTAATCAAATTCTTCGGCAAATGTTTTTTTATTAATTAACCTCAGATCTAAAGTTTTAAAGGTTAAATTTTTATATTTAAATTTAAATTTACATTCTCTTATAATTTCATCAACAAAATCTATGCCGATATATTTTTTTAAAAAATTTAAATTAATAATTTTTTTTAAAAAAAGCCCATTTCCACATCCTAATTCAAGAAGGGAATATTTTTTTTTTTTTATATTTTTAAAGATTTGGTCGAATTCCAAATTGGATAATATTATATCTGTATTACATACAAGATCTGTTTGTTTTTTTAATTGTTTTTTTAATCTTTTTTTTACTCGTCTTTTCCAAAACTCATAACTATTTATCATTAAGTTATTTCTTTAACTTACAGTTTTTTTAATTAATCTTAATGGATTTCCATTATAAGAGGAAAAATCATTTGTGCTTTTTCTAACTACAGAGTTTGCTCCTATTATGCAGGCTTTTCCGATCACAACACCAGGCAATAATACAGCGTTTGACCCAATAATTGAGTTTTTTTCTATTTTTACAGATCCCTTAATTGTTTTTCTTTTAATTTTATGTTCTGCAGTGGGATTAAAAAATAAATTGTCCTCATTTCTTAATTCACTTTCTGTAAAAATTCTCACTCCTACGCTAAGACCTGAAAACTCTTTAATAATTACGTTATAATTAAAATTTATAAAACAAAATGAGGATATATGTACGTTATCTTCTATTATTAATTTTGACTTTTTATTGTTTGAGGTAAAAATTACAAAATTATCTATTCTTACATTTTTCCCAATCGTAATTTTTCCCTTGCCGTAAACAATGAAATTTTTTTTCATTAATAACTATTTTATTATTATTAATATTTTATTTTACTAACGTAAAAATGTTAACTTTTTTTTATTAAATTACAGTTAAGAAAATATCTAATTTAAAAATTTTGTCAGTGCATAAATCAAGCCAATTGAGCTATTAGTAACGGTAAGCTTAACGTGTTACCACGCTTCCACACCCGTCCTATCAACGTCGTAGTCTACGACGGCTCTATAGGAAGAACTAGTTTTGA
>Ga0169931_10000634_pt1 | contig 58433 bp, 45 predicted proteins | sample Kivu_15m_20L_FD_129675 | JGI IMG/M metagenome (GOLD analysis project Ga0169931, IMG submission 129675) | Freshwater microbial communities from Lake Kivu, Western Province, Rwanda to study Microbial Dark Matter (Phase II) - Kivu_15m_20L... | ecosystem: Environmental > Aquatic > Freshwater > Lake...
ACTTCCATGCGGCTGTGCAGGAGGCGGCTATCGGGATTCAATTTGTTTGCCTGCTCCAAAAGATACATCGCCCTATCCTTATTCCCTGAAAAAAAATAAGAGTCCGCAAGGTTGATTAGGTTTTTGAAATGATCAGGTAGCCTGAGCTTAACCCTTTCTCCTAAGTCTATCGCCTTACGGTAGTTATTCATTTTTTTCTCAGCAAAGGCAGAGTAGTACAACAAGTCTGTGTCGGAAGGAACGATCCTTATCAATGGTTCAACCAAATTAGAAGCTTTAGCATAGTCTCTGGTTTGGAGATGCAATTGAAAGAGTAGCTTGGCTATTTTGGCTGAAAACTTGTCCTGCAATTGCGATTCTAGAATAGCCTTGGCTTCTTCCAGGGAACCCTTTGCCATGATTTTTTTGGCTTCAGAAAGAACTTCTTCTACTTCCGCACTAATCTCATTGGAAATAGGAACTTTGTAGGCAATTCGAACTAGCGTTACATCATCGATCGGTTCTCCTACGGAATTAATTCTCTCATATATTTTTTCCAGATCTCCTCCGGATACTTCCACATGCTTGAGTATCAAAGTTTCGTCTTCATTGATAACTCTCTCTTCTTGGGTCTCTTCCAATAGCAAATCATCTCTTCCGTCTGAGCCGAGTATGATGGTATCACCATCCTCCAATTGCAATGTGAAAATTTGGATATTGCCCTCTACTCCTAAGGTACCGAGCTTACGATAGGATTTGTTGGTGTCGATAAAACTGGCATTTCCATCCCGAAGCAAAACAGACCAAGGGTGCTCCACATTGATGGAATACAAAAGTCCTGTTTCATCATCAATCAAACCCAAGACCATGGAAGCAAGCATAGAGCCATCAAAAGTTTCGAACACTTGGTGAAGCTCCAAAAAGGTATACTTAATCCATCTTTCAGGAAAGTGATCTTGTGCATTATTGCTTAATTTATTTCGGTTGAGTATTGACTCAAATACGGAGCCAAGCACTAGAGCGCCCCCTGCTCCCTGTAAGGATTTGCCCATGGCATCGGCATTCATAAAGACTGTGTATTTGCGACCCTTGAGTAGGATTGTGTTTGCCATACACAAGTCACCGCCAATCTCTTCTTGCCAACCCTTGAATTGGAATTTTTTCTTTTGTGAGGCAAAAAATTCAATCGTAACAGATTCGCTATTCGTCTTATTTGTATTTAATGGCTTGAGAAGTAAAGAAGTTAGAAAGTAATCCCCATCTTGTTGGTTCTTAAGTTGTTGTACTTTATTAAGTGTGGCTTTGAGATCCTTGGTTCTCTCTTCGACTTTGGCTTCCAATTCATTGGCGTATTCTTTTAACTTTTCCTGTGCCAATTTGATTCTATATACCATTTGGTTGAAACTCTTGGTTAGGAATCCAATTTCATCTTCAACTCTAGGCTCGATATTGGTATCTAAGTTGCCATTATTTACCTCTCCAACACCTGAAAGCAGATTCTCTAATGGCTTAATAAGACTTTGGTGAAAAAAGAGAGGAAAGCTGGTTAAAATGAGAAAAATAGCAATTAAAATGGTAACGACAATGGGAAGGCTAACCTTATGCAATGCCTTTCGGTATTCCAAATAGGGAAGCTCAGCTCTGTATCCAGGAATCAATACTTGGTAAATTGGATTGCCCAATTCATCGATCTGCACTAACGCTTTTTCTTCGGTTCCCGGATCTTCAATAAATTTTTGGACTCTGTTAGAGTAAAGACCCAATGAGTGCAATTTCACTTCTTGAATAGCTTGGTTTTGGAAGTTCAAATTGTGGTCTTGCAGGGTTTCATAGGAAACAAATTCCATTATGACAAATAAGAATGCGGCAGAAATGGCTACAATTTTTGTCATAAAGGATGAGGGGTCTGTTGTGTAATTCAAATAGCTTGTAAATAAAACAAAAAACCCCGTGATACCTAAAATACAAAAGGATTGAACAAATATAGCTCTATCTAAGCCCCCCGTTCTAGACTTTATGTTCAAGTAAGCAGGAATGATGATAGAAAGGCTGAAACTTAGAATGAAAAAAAGAGAAGCACTTCGAGAGTCTTTTTTTTTGTAAGTTTGGATAACGCCAGTAATTATCATAACGAGAACAGCTGGTAAAATTAATCCACCAAACTTTTTCTGAAAATCTTCTGAGGAATAATCAAAATTTTCTGATCCAGTATTGAAACTAAATGGTTGTGTCGTGCTCTTGGTCCAGAAGTAAGCTGTCAAAAGAAAAGACCAAGTGAATAGCACTGTTAGAAACCATTTTGAGAATTTAGGACTTTTGTCATTTGGAAATTTGAGAAAGAGAGCAGTGACCAAGATGGGTTGCAAGTTGGCCACAGGGAAGGTGATCCACCTATGAAAGATGCTATTTCTCTCTAGAGATCCATAAGAATAGGTGTAGGCGAAACACAACAACGATGCCGTAAAGAGGGCCGATAAGACTATCTTGGTATTGGTGGACTTTTGCTTCATGCCAAGTAGCATGACAAAGAGACTAGTGGTAAATATACCATGCAGAAAGTAACCTAAAGCATAAAAATTCCAATAAAAATCCATATGTCTAAATATCATTTACTTTAGAAGTGGTGTCAACTCTACTGCAAAAAATATTCAGGTACCTTTTGCACCGCATAATAATCTAAGCTTTTAGGATTGGATTTCTTTGCCGTAAGCTTCCCAGCGTCTTATCAAATGAGGGTTTTTTTCATCCAACTTTTTAGCAAGAGACAATAGATAATTGGCTCTTTCCTTGTTTCCATAGTAATAATAAGAATCGGCAAGATTGATTAGGTTTTTAAAATGCTTTGGTTGTCTCAACTTGACTCTTTCTCCCAAATCTATAGCAGACAAATAGTTCCCTGACTTTCTTTCGCAATAAGCAGCCTGGAACAACAATCCAGTCTCGCTAGGTAAAGTTCGAACCAGAGAAGAAACCCACTCAGACGCTTTCTTGAAATTTCCGATCTTAAGTTGCATTTGGAATAATATTTTCGCCATCTTAGGTGAGAAATTCTTCTCCAATTGAGATTCTAAAATAGACTCGGCTTCGGAAAAGGAATCGTTTGCTATAAGTTCTTTGACTTCTCGACCAACTTCATCCTCATTTGAGTTTTTTTGATTCTGACGAGGATTATTGTATGATACCTTGACAAATGTTATATCATCTATCACTTCACCTGAAGCCAATATTCTTTCATAAATTTTTTCTAAATCTCCTCCAAATTCTTCTACGTAATTCAAAAAGAGATCATCGTCTTCATTAATTCCTTTTTGACCTTGACCCAAATCCATCATTATATCATCTCGTCCATCTGATCCTGCAATTATAACATCACCAGATTGAAGTTGCATAGTATGGATTATGATATTACCTTCAGCCCCCAGAGTACCAAGTTTGCGATATGGCTTTTTGGTATTGATAAAACTTGCTTTCCCATCTCTAAGTAGGACTGACCAGGGATGTTCGACATTGATAGAGTAAAGAAGCCCCGATTCATCATCGATCATACCCATTACCATGGAAACTAACATTGTTCCATCAAATGTCTCAAAAACTTGATGCAATTCTAAAAAAGCATATTTCATCCATTTTTCGGGATAGTAATCTCGTGATTGTTTGTTTACTTTACTTCGGTTCAGTATAGATTCAAACACAGACCCAAGCACCAAAGCTCCTCCCGCTCCTTGCAAAGATTTTCCCATCGCGTCAGCATTCAAAAAAACTGTATACCTAGTCCCCCTTAAGACGATGGAGTTGGACATACACAAATCTCCACCAATCTCTTCTTTCCAACCTTTGAACTGAAATTTTTTCTTTTGAGAGGTTAGAAATTCTACTGTCGTATTCCCCTCTTTCGCCTTATTCATATTTAACGGTTTTAGAAGCATAGAAGTAAGAAAATAGTCTCCATCTTGCTGGTTCTTTAAGTCTTGAACTTGTTCCAAAGTAGATTTGAGATCCTTGGTTCTTTCCTCGACCTTTTCTTCCAATTCATTTGCATGCTCTTGTAATTTCTCCTGAGCCAATTTGATTTGGTAGATCATTTGGTTGAAGCTCTTTGTCAAAAAACCAATTTCATCTTCGATTCGAGGTTCGATGTTGGTATCTAAATTACCTTTGTTCACTTCCCCCACGCCAACTAACAAATTTTGAAGAGGTTTAACGAGACTATGGTGAAAGAATAGTGGGAAAACAGAAAAAATCAGAATCGTTGCTATCGTCACTATCATTACTAAAGGAAGGCTTACATTATGCATTTCCTTTCTATAATCGAGGTAAGGGAAGTTGGCTCGAAATCCAGGAATTGATATTTGGTAGACTGGCAATCCTTTGGAGTTTAATACAATCTTAGCCTCCGTCTCGACTCCTGATGTTTCTTCGAATTCAAGGATTCTTTCTGATAAAATTCCCTTGCTATGCAATTGGAGTTCTTGAATTGCTATTTTTTCATACTTAAGGGCATGATCTTTTAATGTTTCATAGGCGACAAATTCCAATATTACAAAAAGAAAGGCAGCCGAAATTGCGACAATTTTTGTCATAAACGAAGAAGGATCTGTCGTATAGTTGAGATAACTTGCGAAAAGAATAAAAAATCCTGTTATACCCAGTATGCAAAAAAATTTGATAAAAATTGTACGCTCCAGAATTCCTGATCTAGACATTACATTGAGAATCGCAGGAACAATAGTAGTCAGTGTAATGCTCAAAATAAAAAACAAATAAGCTCCTCTATTTTGTTTGTCTTGTATAACTTTAATCAAACCGATTAACATCATCATTATCACATTTATAAGAATCAATGGTGTGAATTTCTTATTAAATGCTTCATCGTTAAAATCAAAATTTTCGGAACTGCTATTGAAGGTCGTAGTCAAATTCCAGCTAGCAATAATGAATAGAACTGAAGCCAAAATGGTCCACGGAACGAAGATGGTAAAAAAATATTTGGAAAATCGAGGAGTGGAATCTTTGGGAAATTTGAGAAACAAAGCAGAGATAATCAATGGGAACAGATTCCCAACAGAATAAGTGATCCAACGATGATACGCACTGAATGGCTCTATAAATCCAAAACTTACTGCATAAGAAAGGGAAAGCAGGCTAGTTGCAATTAGACTCGCAATTACTAATTTTGTGGCGCTGGATTTGTTTTTGACTCCAAGTAATAGTAGCAGTAAGCTAACAGTAAAAATCCCGAGAAGGAGATATCCCAATGCATAGTAATTCCAATAAAATTGGATCATTTGCGAAGGCCGATTGTAAGGATTGTTAGATCATCTTCCAGTTTCGCATTATTATTAAATTCTTTGAGCCTTTTCAGCAGCTCAGGAATCCATTTTTCTATCGGAATCTTGTGTGATTCCTCTAAAAACTTTATCATTTCATGGTCTCCAAACATCACTTCTTTGGAATCGATTTCTTCCGTTAGACCATCAGTATACAACAGTAGACTATCCTCTTCATTGAAAGCTGTTTCTCCGAAGCGATAGACTATATCTTTGCGCAATCCAATCATTTTCCCCGTTGAAGTGAGGAGCTCATAGCCATTTCTTCTAATTAAATATTGTTCAGGATGACCAGCATTAGAGTAAAAAAGCTGTTTGGCGGCATAGTCTACATCGATTACTATCGCGCTAAAAAAGGCATTTAGAGAAATATAAGAATAAAATTCAGAACCTAATTTTTGCAAGATCTCAGCAGGGCTAGTTGAATCTAGCTTAATCCTATCGTAAATGCCTTTGATTAACATGGTAACAAGAGCAGCTGGGATTCCATGTCCTGTGGCATCCGCTACAAATATACGAATCTTATCCTCTGTTATGTTAATGATATCAAAGATATCACCCCCGATTTGAGACATTGGTTCATAATGAACTTGAATGTTAAATTTGGGATGTTTAAGAAATTCTCTCGATAAAAGTGCTTCTTGAACCCTCTTCGCTAAACTCAAATCCTTTTCGATTTCCTTGTATAGGGATTCAATTTTTTTGTAGGCTTCCCGTAATTTTTGGGTCCGATCCAAAACTTCCTTTTCCAAGTCATAGTACAGATTGGAATTTTGGATAGCAATAGCCGCTTGGGCAGTAAAAATCTCCAAGGTTTCTGCATCTTGAACTGTGAAAGAGAAATCTTTTTCCGTAGAATCTAGATAGAGTATCCCTAACACTTCTTCTTTGTTTTTGAGTGGAGCACAGATCACAGCTCTCGCCCCTAGGTGACCTTCGGAACTAAGTTTCATTTTGGAGTCTGGTGCTGCAAGGACCGATTTTTCCTTCACGCAACTCCTTATCATTTTCAAACTAGCCCGGAACTCCTTAGAAAAAATCTGCTCTTTTGTGATATTGGTGAAGTACTTCGGTTTGAAGTGTTTGTCCTTCCCCAAAAACAAAATTCCTCTCTGAGCTTTTAATACAGGTAAGATTGAGTCCAATATGTAACTTAAGAGATTTTCTTTTTTGGGAATTCCAGTGATTTCATTATTAATGCTAAGAATTTTTTGAAGAGTATTATTTTTGTGAAGAAGTTCTTCTTGCGATAGGTTTTGCAAATTTTTAAAGGCATCCATTGTATGCCTTGCTTCTTTACGTTCATTGGTTGTTAGGTGTAGAAGGCTATCCTGTGCTGAAATCGTCTCCTTGGCAGTTATCAATTCATTCCTTGTGATCTCTTGGGTGTGGTCGTACAATTCCGCTATGGCGCGGAGTTCAATATTGATATGAGTTTGGGTGTCCAGATCTTGAGATAGCTCTCGTATTTTTTTCAATAGCTCTTCTTTTGTGAGGGATTCGAGGGACATCGGTTTAACTCATAGTACATCGACGGTTTTTTATTGGGAATTTATTTTTGGTTGCAAAACATTGAAAACCATAATATAAGAAAAAAAAGGATTCGTAATGGCAAAGAAAACCCTCCTCATCTTACTTGTTTTTGTCTCATTAGCACTTTTTTTTCCCTTATTTCTTCCCAAGACCTACCACGTAGAAAGGAGTGTGGTGATTGACGCTTCTCCTGATTCGGTCTATCCCTACATCCAAGATTTCCGAGAATGGAGCAAATGGTCGAGCTGGGCCGAATCGGATCCTGACCAAAAGGTAGAGGTCACCGGAGAGCCAGGTAAACCAGGCCATAGCCAAGCCTGGGACGGTCCAGAAAATGGCAAGGGAACGATGACCATCGATTCAGCTTCCCCAAACGCATTCGTATCCATGGTACTGAATTTTGAAGAACCTCAGCCCATGAAGGCTACATCAAAGTTAGAACTTGAGGCGATAGGTAACGGAACGAAAGTTATTTGGCACAATGAAGGAGACCTCGATTATCCCATTGGTAGGTATTTTGGTATCTTTCTGGATGGGATGATAGGTCAAGATTTTGAAAAAGGACTAGCAAAACTCAAGGCATCGGTAGAAGGAAAGAAATAGCACCAGTTCAAATCTAGAAACAAAATCTGTTTTGCGGGGGTTTAAGCGCTCAATTCACCCACGTGCAAGGCTACGGAATCTGCGAGAGCTCTTAGGTCATATCCTCCTTCCAAAAAGGATAGGATGCGTCCTTGTGCGGACTTTTGGGCCAATTGCTTGAGTTTGCGTGTAAAGATTCCAAAGCTTCGAGTAGTCAGATTCATTTCACCTAATGGATCACTTTCGTGAGCATCAAAACCAGCCGAAACCAAATAGATTTCGGGCGAATACGCAAGCATTTCCCGTTCGAATAGAAGCCAGGCTTTTAGGTAATCCGCTTCGTCTGACAAGCGCGGTAAAGGCAGATTCAAGGTCTTACCGAGACCTGCACCTTTCCCTCGTTCTTCGCTGGAACCAGATCCTGGATAGAAGGGATATTGGTGAAAGGAAACAAAATAGACTTGGGGGTCTTCATAAAAAATATTCTGTGTCCCATTTCCGTGATGAACATCCCAATCCAAAATACATATCCTTTGGAAGCCTTTGGACTTAAGGTATTCAGCCGCAATGGCAACATTGTTCAAAAGACAAAACCCCATACCAAAATCTATTTCTGCATGGTGTCCAGGAGGTCTTGCCAAGGCGAATCCGGTAGATCTATGTCCTAATAAGATTTGATCGACGAGAGCAATTCCACTCCCGGCAGTCACTTGGGCTGCTCGAATGGAACCAGCCGAAAAGGGAGTATCTCCATCCAAATATCCAGATCTACCTTCTAGTCTAAATAACTGTTCGGTGTATTTGGAATTATGAACAAAATTGAGAAGGGAAAGGCTTGCGGGCTCCCAAGGCTCTATCCACTCTACTGAGCCCAATTTTTGAAGTTTGGAAAAAATGCTCTCCGCTCTTGCTATGCTTTCAGGATGTCCAGGACCCGTATCATGTTCGAGGACAGCGGGATCATAGGCAACAAGTGTTTTCATTGGAATTGCATCACTGCTTCGACGAAAATATACAATTCAATTAGATCTAAAAGTATCTTATCCAAGGACTCTCCAATTTCTTTACTTTCCTCTTCCGTAATCTTCTTGTCTGCTATGGCTCTTCCGAATTTGCCTAGAAAATCTTTGATAGAAACACTTACCACCCCATTGAATAGTTCTCGGAAAACTCTTGCCTTAATCACATAATCAGATCGCATGTGACCTGTTATCTCCCAACTGGGGTCCTGGGGGAAATTGAGCAACACATAGAAAAGACGATTTTGGGACTGTATCTTGAGAGGACCATCGGGAGGTGGGAAATCTAATTTTCTGAGAAGAAGAGCAAAAGAAAAAAGCTCTTCAATGGAATCGGAAAGTTCTTTTTTTTCAAGTCCTGTTACCTTTTGGTCTTTGCCAAGCTTCAAGAGATAAAGGTCACCAAGTTTTTTTTGCAGGATAGCCAATTCCTGCAGTCGGTCCTTAAAATTTTCTTTTTTAGAAAAATACTCTAAAAATCTACCGTATCCTTTGATGTGTAAGTCTGGGGTGAGTTCTATCACAAGACCAAAAAGTAGACTTTAAAAATTGCTAGTCAATCTTTTTGGAAGATACCTGTGAGTTCGGAAATTTGTCGAATGGGAGAGATTTCCAGTTGAGGAAACAAACCCTTTGCCTCCTCCCAATTGCCTTTGGGAAGAAAAACTTTTTCCAATCCCAAGCTTTGCAATTCCTTAAGTCTCAAAGAAATTTGACCTATGGATCGAATCTCTCCCGAGAGTCCTACTTCTCCTAATATTCCTATTTTACCAGAAAAGGGCTTCTCCCAAAAAGAACTGGCTACGGCTGCTGCAATCGCCAAATCAAGACTAGGCTCATCAATGTGAAGACCTCCAGCCAAATTGGCAAAAATATCACAAGCGGAGAGTGGAAGATCCAGAAATTTTTCTAAAACGGCGCAAAGCAAAATCAATCTTCTACTGTCTAGTCCCTCTGCCATTCTTCGCGCTTGTCCATAGCTGGATTTTGTAACTAGGCTTTGGACTTCTACCGCAAGTGATCTAGAACCTGCAATCACACTTGAAAGCACGGATCCAGTTCTTTCCTCGAGCTCTCTCGTTAAAAAAAGATTATTACGATCCGTGACTTGCGTCAAACCCTGGAATGACATTTCAAAAATAGCTGTATCACCTACGGCACCAAAACGGTTTTTAACTGCTCGCAAAATTCTATAATAGTTGAGTTTATCACCCTCAAAGTACAATACAGTATCAACTAGATGTTCTAAAACTTTGGGTCCTGCTATGGAACCTTCTTTTGTTATATGACCAATTAGAAAGATAGGAACGCCTGTTCTTTTAGATGTTTCTAAGAACACCTGGGTCGATTCCCTAAGTTGAGTGATGGTCCCTACTTGATTCAGGAGGCTCTCCTTCATCACTGTTTGAATGGAATCGATAAAAACCGCCTTTGGCAAAATATCCTCTACCATTTCGGAGATTTTATCCACGTAAATTTCCGAACTCAACAGAATGTTCGGATCAATAATTTTCATCCGCTTCGCCCGAAGTCCAATTTGAACTGAAGACTCCTCTCCTGACACATATAGCACTTTTCCGCTTTTTGCCAAAGCGCGACACATTTCCAATACTAAGGTGGACTTTCCTACTCCTGGCTCTCCTCCCAAAAGAACTAAACTTCCTGGAACAATTCCTCCGCCCAAAACCAAATCTAACTCAGAAAAGCCAGTGGTAGAACGACCCCATTCACTCTCAGGAACAGATCCAATAGAAACTGGCAATGAGTAAGCGACTTTTCTTTCTTTGGGAGACGATTTTTTGTCGAATTTGCCTAATCGGGTCTCCGTGGATTCCAAAATCGAGTTCCACTCTCCACAAGAAACGCACTTGCCAGCCCACCTAGCATACTCTTCACCACAAGCAGAACAAATAAATAGCGAAACAGGTTTTTTTGCCATCTTCAATGTTCGAAAACATTTTGAATTTCCAAAAGATCCAAATCCACTAAGAGATCAATGGTTCCGAAAGCTCTTTCAGCCATTTCGAATCTCACTTCTCGAATTAGCATTTCTGTTAGGATATGTTCTAGCGAGATCAAATAGCGAACATCTGTCGATGCATACTCTACTTGGTCCTTGTTTAGGACCTTCTTACCCCAATCTGAAGACTGATTTTTTTTGTCGATGTTCTCTTCAAAAAATTCGCGGATCAATTCTTTCAAACCATGCTTATCCGTATAAGTTCTTGCTAATTTGCTTGCAATTTTTGTACAAAAAATATTGGTTACACGAATTCCAAGTCGAGACTTGAGGAAGGTCATGTCCATCCGAGCGAAATGGAATATTTTTTTGATTTCGGGATTTTCGAGAAGGGCTTGGAGTTTGGGAGCAGTTGTCTGGCCTGGCAAAATTTGCACCAAGCACGCCTTATTTTTTGAGTCGCAAATTTGGACAACACATAGCCTGTCCCTTCTTGGATTAAGTCCCATCATTTCGCAATCGATCGAGAGACGATCCTCCTTTTGGAAGGCCTCAAAAAACTCCTCGCTCAAGTCTTGGGTAAAGACCAAAGGTTTTATAGTTGAACGTTTTTGGGTCATGCTGTCTTCTAGAATGTAAAACCTTTCCTGGTTAGTAAATAGATTTTCCTGATGCAGATCCATTACCGAGTTTACGAAGAACATTTTGAGTCTGGTTTTGCGATCCAGGGGGTAGGTATCCACCGAAGCTCTTGTCGCAAGTTTGAATTGGCATTGAAATCTCAGCCATTTGGAAAGTATTCGGAGATTTTTACTACCGAATTGCACTGGAAAGAGACCACAAGACCAGAAGTGGGTTTTTCCTTAGTAAAGTTGCAAATCCCCGTCCAGTTCTCTGCCAATGGGAGCGGATTTGCCGTTTTCCAGCATGGCTACCAGTCTTGGTCTATTTCGAGAAGTAGAGCGAGTGGTGACGAAGATCGATCCCCTCGTCTCCAATTTCTTCAGTATTCCCAAGAGAATATCTATACAGTAGCCAAAAAGAAACCTGGTATTTTTGTCTCCGAAGGCTTTGTTGTTCTATATTCTCAGGAATTGGGACGGGGGATTTTGATCGGAGTGAAGGAGAAGGGGGCATATGGAGCAAAATTTGAAATTGTTCTCTCGAATCTCGGCGAAATCCAATCTGTCAAGGCAATCTTCGACATCCATTCCAACCCCGAATTGAGACCATCCAAGCCTGTCGTTTTCCCAGAATTGGTTCTCACTACATTTGCTGGAAATCCCGAAAAAGCAATGGCAAATTATTTCAAGGAATTGGGGGATCAAATAGGGACTCCTGATCTTCCTAAAAAAATCCCAGTGGGTTGGTGTTCGTGGTACTACTATTATACGAAAATCAACCAAAAAGTAATTCTTGAGAATCTCGAAAAGGCAAGAGAGTTGAAGTTGCCGTTGGAGTTTTTTCAAATCGACGATGGATATCAAAAAGAGATAGGAGATTGGCTCACTCCGAATGACAAATTCCCAGGTGGAATGCGTCTGTTAGCTGATGAGATCAAGCGAGCTGGATTCAAGCCGGGAATATGGTTGGCTCCTTTTTTAATACGCAAAAAGTCTGAGTTTTTTCGTAAGTATCCGGAAGCAATTCTTAAGGATGAAAATGGAGATCCGGTTTCTGCGATCTACCAACCGATTTGGGGCTCGGGATACACCTATGCCTTAGATGTAACCCACCCCGCGGCACTTTCCTTTTTGGAAAAGGTGTTCAAGACCTTCGTTAAGGATTGGGGATACCCCTATCTTAAGTTGGACTTTTTGTACGCGGGACTTTTGCCTGGAGAGACATACAAGAAGAACCTTTCTCCACAAGAACGATATGTTGAAGTTATGAAGATGATCAGGGGTATAGTTGGTAAGTCCACATTCCTTTTGGGTTGTGGAGCGCCCATTATACCGAGCATTGGTTTTTTCGATGCCATGCGGGTCTCTTGTGATGTTGCTCCTTTTTTCTTTCCAGAGAAGACTCGGGTCTTTCTCCAGGATAGAAATGCCTATTGTACACGAAATGCTTTGATCAACAACATAACTAGAGCATCCATGCATAGAAATTTTTGGATCAATGACCCTGATTGTCTATTGGTTCGTAAAAAAAAGAACAAAATGACCATAGAACAAACACAAATGATGGCTTCAGTTTTGGCGATTTCAGGTGGAATGCTCCTTGTCTCGGACGATTTGACCAAGCTCGAGCCCGAGCGATTTGACTTGCTACTAAGAGCATTGCGTTTGAGTTCCCTTTGCCAAAACAAAACCCCCCTACCTGTAGGGTTATTCCAGGACGAATTTCCAAGAGCTCTATACAACCCAGCGGGGTTTTTGGGAATTTGGAATCCCACGGAATCCCGGACGCAAATCCAATTGGAGCTTCCCGTCTCTCTGAAGGGTGATTTGGTTTTCAGAGACTACTGGACGGAGCAAATTTGGACCGCAATGCTCACCAATCGAGGAACGGAACTAGCGATTGAGTTGGATCCTTACCAATCCGTTGTTTTTTCAGTTTGAGAGTTTTGGATTGACAGGACCTATCTGTACCAGGATTCCTTAAGATTATGATGAAACTCATTCCTACCCTTGTTTTCAGTCTAGCTTTGTTCCAAGCCTGTTCGCTTTTCACTAGCTCCGCTTCCGATTCTATCAGCGGAAGTTCAGGTAGCATAAGTGGAAGCGCAAAAGATGGATCCTCTGAGATCGTTTCTTCCTTGAGTAAGTCCATATCTTCTATCTCAAGGTCCATTTCGGACTCTAGCTCTGGCGGCGATGAGAAGCCTAACAGTTTGTATCGAGAAGATGCCAAAACACTTTTTTTGGCATACTCAAGAACCAAAGAAGGCAACTGGGAGAAAGACCTAGGATTTGTTGCGAGAGATCATGGAGTTTTTTCTTGGAAGACTTCCAAGGACACTTATGTGGCATTAGGTGCTGCTCTTCGAACATTGGGCACATCGAAAGAAGAAATGGATTCCTATTCTAAAAAATTCGGTCCATACAAAGACTTTCTTTGGCAAGGCTACCTCAATCCCTAGCATTTGTTTCTGTTTCTTTCTTAGGCTTCGGCGGTTTTTCTCCGCCGATCCTAAGCAATCCTATCTCTTCTAGCTTCCTTTATGTAGAATCCAATACTGGGGAATCTAGCGGTGGTCACTCTGCCCTTAGATTCGGAGACAAAGTTTACCACCTCCAATACTCCTTTCGTGATTCGATTTTTCATATCATAAGAGAAGACTGGAAAGACTTTCGTTGGCATTACGGAATTCGAGAAAATCGACCTATCCACGAGTTGAGATTTGCCTTATCCGAAAAATTCCGCAAGGAATGGCAATCGACTTGGGATGAAAGACGCCTGAGACAAAGAATTGCGATTCGCAAAAGATATGCGTTAGACGAGATAGATTTGTACAACAAGGAGTCCATATTAAAAATTGAGGGATTAGCTTATGTTAAAATCGAAAATTCAGATTGGCTAAATATCTTAAAAGAGGAAAAGGGAAAAAAAGAATCCAATCCAATTGTACAGAGAATTCAAGAAAGGGTTGCCTACCAACTGTACGGTGGAGATTTATCCATCGATCTTGAAAATTGGCTTTTTGTTTCTCTTCCCGTTTCTTTTGAGGAAAAATCGAAGGCTAAAGCAAAATTAAATTACCTCCAGACCAAATGGGAAGATCCGCAACTCGATGGTTTAGGAAGATTAGTACTGGCTATTCGAATTCATTCTCTCCGACTGCTTTGGGAAAATGGAGTGTGGGCTATTCCAAAAGTGAGCGTAGCTACAACTGAAGAAACTATTTTTCCAGATGTTCCCGAAGACACCCAAAAAGAAAAGAAGAAAGAAATCTTAGAACTCTTTGAGATTGCTAAGAGAGAATTTTTCCATAGCCACGGTGACAATTCTTGGGCAGAATGGGAAAGAAGAATAAGCCTAGTGTATTGGGAATTAGAAGAGGATAGCTCCCAGACCGAATGGCTAGATGGCCCTCATTTGGCTAAATCTTTTCGAATCGAAGACCCTTTGGACAGTTATCAGGTCTTTGGTGAAATAGCAAATGAAGTTGTACCTTCTTGGGACAATTTAAGGGGAGAGTATTCGTATCATTTGTTATTTCAAAATTGCACCTCAGAATTGTTTCGAATTCTGGAAGAGGAGGTGAATAAAAATCCCAATTGGAAAAAAGAATTAAAAACTTTCCAAAAACCCAATTTGGATTTAAGCTTCGTACCTTTTGTTGCTTTTGGTAGAGCAAAAGAAATATTTCCGATACAGGCTTTGCACACTTACCCAAGTCTTCATCAAATGCTAAGAAAAGAAAAACCCTCGATTGCCAATTCAATGACAGTAACTTCGAATATTTATAAGATAAATCCATATGATACTCATTTTCTTTTTTTTACTGATGAATCAATTTGGACAAGACCTTTGCTGGGATTTGGGAACCTATTGTACGGAATTGCTTTGACTGGATACGGAACAATGGATTGGATTTGGACAAAAGGGAAAAAAAGAACCCTGCAGAGAGGGCTATTAGGAATTTTTTTTAGTTTTCCAGAGGTAGTATTTTTCAATATAAGGAAGGGAACCTTCCCTTATGCGACAGCAAAAGACATGCCCCAAGAAGATTTGGAGCTTAATCCTTGAAAACTAAAGCAATATTGTTAGGAGGCTATTTTTGTGTTTTAGTTTTTCATTTTCAAAATTTTTGGTTTGCACCTAAGAGTATATTATTGACAAGTTCTGTAATTATTTTCTCTCTTTTGGTATTTCAATTTCCAATTTTGGCGGAATCCCTCCATCGACATCATCTCAAATCGTTCATCTACTCTTTGTTATTTTTTCTCATGATTATTCTTCCCATTCAAAATCTAAGTTGGGGTGATGGGATTCTTTTGTTGCAAACTAATTACTTAGAATCTCGTCTATTTGGATTTCAGTTTTCATTAGATGAAATTGGTGAAGGGGCAATGCATTCTTTCGCAAGATTTGTTTTAGAGATTTTTTTAGATGAAGTTTCCCTAGATCTCCCATTTCGATTGGTTAGTACTTTGGCTGGATTTTGGTTTCTATTTCGCCTTATAAAAATTGAAAATTCCTTACCTTTTGTTTCTTCTTCGGGAATTTTACTTTTTTTTGGCTATCTTGAAAACTATTCTTTGGTGAGCTTACTCCTCTTTTTGCACTTTTTTTGGCTCTTTTCAAAATACAAAACTTTCACTAAAAAGGATATGGTTCTTGGGACTTTACTCGCTTGCTTCATTTCTAGTTTCCACTTGATAGGAGGACATTTGGCTTTTGTCTATCTGTTTATTTGGTGGAAGAAGAGTCGTAAAGTATCAACTGCGATATTATGCGGTAGTCTCTCCTTGATTTGGTTTGGATTGTTGTTCGGTTATTTTCTTTTTGTACATGATCCCCCAGTGGATCGAATGGGAACTCACCTTCTTCATCCTCCTATTTATCCATGGAAAAGAATGATTTCAATGAACCATTTAAAAGAAATGCTCTCTGTAATTTGGTTTGTTGGCTGGGCTCCCGTTCTTGCGACTCTGGTTACCCTTTCAAAATTAGGCTACCAGAAGTTGAAGGAGTTTGCTTCTCTTCCCGAAAATCAAATAGTACTAATAGGAATTCTTGCTTTTTCTTTCCATTTGTTTCGACACAATCCGATGTTAGGTTATCCGGCCGATTGGGATTTGATGGGATTTTTGTGGATTCCAAGTGTCATTTGGGCATATTCTCTAAATAAGTCCTTCCCGCAACTGTCCACTTATTACAATTCCATTTGGATTCTATCTATTTTATTGACCATTGTCTTCGCCTATGAAAATTCCCATTTTCGCATCGATCTTCCACTTTCCCAAAGAAAACGAATGATAGATGAGTTCGTATTGATATGGAATCCAAAGTCCTACGCTTCAGAGCATAGAAAATTTGGTGCTAAAATGGACTTCTTTTACTTTGAGAAAGAAAGGGAAACGGATTGTGAAGCACTAAGTGATCTTCATGAATCACTTTTGGAATCCCAAAGAGAATGGAATCAGGGAGAGCCACTTTCAAACAAAACTATACCTGATTTCTTGAATCGTTTGACCCTTTTGCATACACTTGTCATCGAAAGATCAGCCAAGGCAAAGTGCAATTAACGATTAATAATAAATCATTTGCTTTGGATGAATTGTGTTTTATCTCTAATTTCCGTCGACTTACGGAAATAAGATTCATTGAAAATCTTTTTTTCCAAGTAGGAATCGCTGCAGGTAATCATTTCACCATATCGCCATTGGTAAGGTGTTCCATCTTCAAATAAAATTTTTCCTTGATGAATCTTTCTCGAAATTTCCCTCAAATTCACTCTTCGAAAGCAATGAACGAGAGCTCGAAACATGCCTTCTTTTTCTGGATCTATGAAGCGGAATTTCCTAGAGAATAAAACAGCATCATGAAAGTATTCAGGAACATTGAAGGCTCCAGCGCTTCCCATTCTTCTACAAATCAATCGAATGAACTCTGTTAATTCATTCAGAACTCCTAATCCAGGATATTCTTGACCGAAATACAACTGCTTTCTGAGCTTCTTTGGGTTCAACTTGATATTTTGAGTTAATAACCAATCAATGTAGACCATAGGGAACTTTTCTTCGTCCCCCTTGAGCTGAAATTCAGAGACTTTGAGCCTCAAATGAACAAGTATTTGATCAGATTTGGTTCTGATGTAAATTCGATTATCATATTCATTTAATAAATCCAGGTGAAGCTTCGCATCCGGGTATCCTCTCTTTTGCACGGCATTCAGAAGGGAAGATTCCTCCAGCATTGTTTCTACTTCTTCAGGATTGAATTTGTTAAAGAGCTTAGGCTCCATATTAAGCGATGTATTGAGATCCTTGGTTACATCGACTAGAGCTAAATCATGAATGTCTAACCAATCGACTTCTTGCTTCTTTTTGTCTGTACTTGAAAAAATGCTCATATTTTTTCAGAAAAAGCCTGTAAAGTATTGAAATGAATTTGGATCGTATGGCGGAAGTCACGGGCATACCCACCACCTAGTGTGATCACACATGGAATTTCCAAATTATGGCAAAATTCTTTGACCATGCTATCTCTATCTTGCAGTCCTTTTATAGACAGTTTCAAGTCACCTAAGGAATCATCTAGATAGGGATCAGCACCAGCCACATAAAAAACAAATTCAGGTTTGAAAGATTTTTGGATTTCAGAAAGTGCCTCATGCAATAGCACAAGATATTCCTTGTCTTGGATTCCGTTCGGCAAAGGAATGTCTAGATTCGAAGGTTCTTTTTTGGGATAAATATTTTCTTGGTGCATCGAAAAAGTAAAGACTCTTTCATCATTTTTGAATATGAAGCTGTTGCCATTGCCTTGGTGAAGATCTAAATCAATTACCAAAACTCTCTCATTTGAAAAAATTCTTTGTCTTTTTCGAATAGCAATTGCTATATCATTCAAATAACAAAATCCTTCTGCCCTATCAGGAAAGCTATGATGATAGCCTCCTCCAATATTGAATGCATAGGAATGGCTTTGAGTTAGCTCAGAAGCCAAAATAGTTCCACCAACACCTAACAAAAAGCTCTCTACAATGGATTGAGTTAGAGGAAGCTCGGATAGATGAGTTCTACTTGTGTGCTCGTAAGAGAACAAGTCTTCGAGATATTCGATCGGATGGACTAATTCTAACTCTTCACGGGAAGCTGGTTTGGGCAAATGAACGTCCCAAGACGCAAAACGAGGGTCTTGTTTGAGCTTGTTGTAGATCTGAGAGTATTTGAAGGCTGGGAATACATGGGAAGGCAAATCCAAATTGTAATGCGAATGATAGACGAGCGCCATGGAACTCATGCCCAAAGTATTTCATCTCCAAAGGTTTTCGTCAAACCAAAGCATGAAAAGACTTGGCAAGAATCTCAAAAATAAGAAAACTCATCCCTATGCCCGAAGAGAGAAACCTGCCCTCCAAAAGAACCAAGATCATCTGCACCATCGGTCCAGCCTCCGCCAAAAAAGAAACTATCTTGAGTTTGATTTACTCGGGAATGGATTTGGCACGGATGAATTTTTCTCATGCAACTCATGACTATCATAAGGAAATTTATGATTTGCTGAGAGAATGCGAGGAAGAGGCGGGTGTCCCGATGGGAATCCTGGCAGACCTCCAAGGGCCCAAAATTCGCACAGGAAAGCTCAAAGAACCGATCGATTTGAAGGCGGGAGACCGCCTATTCATCAACAACAAAGCTGATTTTTTAGGGGATCGGAATGAAATAGGGTGCACCTACAATTACATTTTGAACGACATTGATGTGGGGCACAAGTTTCTCGTAGACGATGGCAAACTATCCTTTGTCGTCAGAGCAAAAGACAAAAACAAAGCGGAATTGGAATGTGTCATCGGTGGGCAACTGAAGGACAACAAGGGAATCAATCTACCTGGTAGCCCCATTTCGGCACCTGCTCTATCTGAAAAAGACATCGAAGACCTCAAATTTGCCCTTAGCCTAGGAGTGGACTTTGTGGCTCTTTCTTTTGTTCGCAGGGCATCGGATCTTGAGTTTGCAAGACAATTCATGAGAGATTCCTATACGGGACTCATTGCAAAGCTAGAAAGGCCAGAAGCCATTCAAAACATCGAAGAAATCATCAAAGCCTCCGACGGAGTCATGATCGCCAGAGGAGATTTGGGTGTGGAGCTGGACTCCCAATTCGTACCCATTATCCAAAAAGAAACGATCACAAAAATGAACCAGTATGGAAAGCCAGTAATAACAGCGACTCAAATGCTAGAAACAATGATAGACAACCCCCGACCTACGAGAGCGGAAGCGAGTGATGTGGCGAATGCTGTTATGGATGGAACCGATGCTGTTATGCTAAGTGGAGAGACTGCATCTGGCAAATATCCGATAGAAGCGGTTAGCACTATGACGAAAATCATTCAGGCGGCTGAGGTATCAGAAGTTAGGTTACTCAATTTGCGAAAAGTACATTTATCTTCCGATGAGGCTGAGAGAACTGCTCTTGGAAATGCAGCTGAGTCCATTGCTCGTTCCATTCGAGCCAAAGCCATCATCAATTTCACTAGATCGGGCTATTCCTCCTTGCTTTCTTCCGAGTTTAGACCGCACATGCCAATCTACTCCTTCACACCTTTCTTGATGACCGCGAGAAAGATGAAGCTCTTTTGGGGCGTTGAGCCTTACGTAATGCCCATGATGGACAAATTTCCAGATATGATTGCTTTTATGAGCCGCACCCTCAAGAAGGAAGGGAAGTTGGAGTCAGGAGACCAAGTGGTAATCTTATCGGGAGCCCCAGGTTCGTTTGCCCAGACTGTGGATTTTATCCAAATCCATAAGGTCAAATGAACTAAGAATCCCAGATTTTTTCTTCGTGGGCTAAGATTCTATCCAGCTTTTTTAGGGAAGATTCGCGGGACATTTCATAAAATCTTTGTAGAACCGTATCATTGGGATACTCTCTAGAAAGAGCCTGAAAGGCTTTCTCTGCCTCTTCGAAGTCTTTTCTTCGGTAGGCGTCCAGTGCCAGAGTGAAGGTTGTACGTGTAGTCAAAATCTCTTTTTGCATTTCTTCAGAATAGGAATCGATCATTTCTACGACAAAGATAGATTCCTTTGCACCTCCTTGGGACACTCTGTCCAACAGACGAAACTCCATTTTCAAAGTATCAGGAACTTCGATAAAGGCATTAGCACTTAAGATTATTCCAGTTCGAAATACTTTTGTTAAATCTATTATCTTGGAAAGTAGATCTATAATTTCTGCCAGTTCTTTTCCGTACTTTTGTTTCTTTTCAGCTGACTCATAAATGGTCAAATTAGAAATATGAATTCCTATTCCAATTTCAATTCCTTTCGAATTCTCCTTGTGTATATCATTTTTAGCCTCCCGGAAGGACCTTTGGATTTCTTTTGCAACTAGAAAGGCATTTTCTCTTTTTTCCATGAACAAAGCAAAAATAGAATCTCCACTGAACTTTTCTACAAAACCACCATTCCTATGAACTATTGTTTCTACTAACTCTGAAAAAAAGTCATACAAGTTCTTCTCTTCGTTAGTATCTAAAGATTGTGGAAGTTTTGAAAAATTTGTAATTTCTATCATCAAAATCACAGTCTTTTTCTGAAGTCCTTCATCTAAGCTTTGATTGTTTTGATCAGATTTCCTGATGATATCAAAAAATTCTTTAGGGACATACCTGGAATAGGAATGATTGAGTTTGGAAATATGTTCATTCAAACTCCTCTCTTTTTTTAGCACATCACTGAAATCATGTGCAAAAGTAATGACTTGCATTGCTATAAAAATAAGTGTTGCTTCAGGGCTGTAATAGGAAGTGTAAACTATTCCCAATGCATGAGCAACATCATTTGTGGCGGCAAGCGCCAGTATCAATAAGCTTAATCCTAGGCGTTCAGAATGTTTTCTTTTTTTGAGGAAACTGTGTCCAAAATAATAAATAAGAATGAAACCATTTGCAAAAAAGAAAATGGGATAAATGACGGCTGTATAAGTAAACAGGATGCTTGGAAGGAACAATGCTAAAGAAAAAACTAAGGAGATGTATTGAAAAAATTTACCAATTTTTTCAGAAAAGTCCAATGGGAAGGTTTGTGAAAAGTACAAATACAGAAAAGGCAATGCCCAAAACCAACTAAGATACTCAAGACGAACCATAAAAAAATAAGGAATGGGATAAAAATCAGTCAAAATTCTTTCGTCAGTCGAAATCGTCCTAAAGAAAAGAGCTCCGCTAAATAGCATAACTCCCGTTATTTTAACTTCTCTCTGCCCCACAATCCAAATCACCAGGAAGAAAAGGAAAACAACTCCCATAGCCGATGCGATAAATCCATCTCTAAGCTTTTTTGTTATATTATCCTCGATCAGAACTCTTGCATTGGATATGCGTAGCGCTTGCCAAGCTCCTCCTTTCCTGTGGCTAAAATTGGATACGAAAAGGTCAATGGTATACATTCCATCTATTGTGTAGGGTAATACAAAAATACCTGTTTTTACATTTGGTTCTGTGGATATGGAATCTTTAGATGGTGTACCGACGGCACCAAGCGCCTTACCATTGGCATAGATAGCAAAACTCGAATCTTGTTCTGGGCTTTGAATTGCAATTGGTTGCGACCAATGTACTGGACATTTCATCCGTATCCGATAAGTCGCATAACCCAATCCTTTTCCAGTTTCTTTATTCCAATGACCTGGAAGCAAGCTAAATTTTTTTTGTTCAGCGGGATTGATTTCATCAGGAGTCTTCATCCAATGAAATTCCCAATCTCCATTTAGTACATGTATCATCGAAAGATCAGAATTGGACAGATCGAGATAAGCCTTTTGCAAATTTACATTTCTGGAATTGTAAGAGTAGAAAGATCTAGCACTCCATGCATAGACAATGGAAAAAAGCAGAAGGAAAATTAAAAATTTCCTAAAAATTTTCATTACTTACAATTCATGCCTTTTTTTCCACAACTCATCTGCCTTTTTAAAAATAGATTTTTTGGTTTCTTTGTCCATTTTGTTAAGTTGTGGATAGACCATTCCAATACGCTGGTTTTTTTCTAACTTGCTTCGATTTTTTTCAAAGAAATACCAATAGAGCGAATTGTACGGACATGCTTTGTCACCGACTTTTTCTTCTTTCTTGTAGTAACAGTTAGAGCAGTAATTGGACATTTTGGAAATGTAATTTGCTGAAGAGACATAAGGTTTGGTGGCTAGAAGACCCCCATCCGCATATTGGCTCATGCCTCTGGTATTCGTAATCTCTACCCATTGAACCGCATCAATATAGATTCCTAAGTACCATTCGTCCACTTGGTCAGGATCTACTCCCATCAGCAGACAAAAATTCCCAGTTATCATAAGTCTTTGAATATGATGAGCATAAGAAAAATCCAAAGATTGACCAATTGCTTGTTTTTGACATTCCATCTTGGTATCACCTGTCCAGAACCATTGAGGCAAATCCTCTTGATGCTCAAAAAAGTTTTTTTGGGTATAGCCAGGCATTTCAGACCAATAGACCCCTCTCATATACTCTCGCCAGCCTAATATTTGTCTTATGAAACCTTCCAGAGATGAAAGATTGATTTTTGGATTCCTTTTGTACGTTTCCAAAGCTCCATCCACAACTTCTGAAGGAGAAATTTGCTTGGTATTGAGAGAAAATGATAAAAGAGAGTGGAATAAGACTTTTTCTTCGATTTGCATAGCATCTTGGTAAGTTCCAAAGTTCGGCAAAGCTCTATCCAAAAAAAATTGAAGGTGTTTCAATGATTCTTTGCGGTTCGTTGGCCATTGGAACACTTTGGGGTTGATTCTTCCAATGGTCTTTATGGATTTGGGAAGAGATTCATAAACTTTAGAAAGGTCTTTGTAAGGTAAAGTTCTTTTGGGAATCGGAATCTTTCCGTCATACTTTTTTCTGTTATCTGCATCAAAATTCCATTGGCCACCTGTGGGACCTCCATCTTGAACAAGCACTCCATGTTTCTTCCTCAAATATCGATAGAAACTTTCTTGGACATAATGCTTGCCTTTAAAAAACTCTCTTAATTCATATCTTTCGGTATAGAAATGCTCCGAAGATACCATGATCCCTGGCACTTTGCTTTGCCACTTTTTCTTCAATTGACTCAAATCTTCATCTAATCTATATTCGTCCGGCTCTTGATACTCCCAGTTAGAGTATTTTCCAGATTTCAAAAAATGATCTATCGTTTTGGAGATGCTTTTTTTATTATCTGGATTTAGATATTCGACATACATTACATTATGTCCACATTTGGACAATTCGTCCGCAAATTCACGCATTGCCGTCAAGAAGCCAACCAGTTTTTGGATATGATGAGTAGTGTATTTAGCCTCATCTAAGGATTCAATCAAGAGATAATCTATATTGCTACTTTGCTTTGAAAACCATGAGTGTTGAGAGTTTAATTGGTCTCCGAGAATCAATCGGAGAATTCTCAACGTATCCCTTCCCACTTTTGACTTGTTTGACGAAAGATTTGCCAAAGAGCTTGGTTCCAACCCTCGACCAAAGCTTCAGGAGCAGATGATGTCAAGGGGACTTCTACCTTTTCCATCCCCCGAGCCAAAGTTCCGCCTTCGCGGGTCACTATCCACTCCCAGGCAATGACAGCTTTACCCTTACCCGTGCGAAAGTCTCCATAAAGTTCTGATACATTGACCTCCCATGAGTAGTTTTCCTCATTTCTTTGTCCTACGTAATCTTCTAAGGGTAAAAATCCTGACCTTACCAAGGCTTTGGTCACTTCTTCTCTCAAATTGTTCGCTGGAGTGAGAAAAAATAGATTATAAAAATCAGTTTCAAAAAGTACATCGGAACGTCTGTAAGTAAATTCCTTATTTTCATAGCGTGGAGAAATTGTTAGTCGTTTCAAACGGATATTCGGTCGCTTACTGGATGATTGGATTTCAGCAAGAGATTTTTCGGAGATTTCAATCCAATAGTACCTTTTTTCGGGTGATTCTCTTGAAATGCTATTGCAGGAAGCAATCGATAAGAAAAGGAAGGCAAATAATAAAGATTGAAAATTTTTCATTTCCATAGCTTAGATTGGTTTGGTGGCTCACCAATCAAGAAAAAAGAGGGGTAACGTTTTGCATTAGAAGTTACTTCCTTTAGATCTTCGGAAGCTTTTCTGAGGTTCTCAACTGTTGCGGAGAGATCTCCTTGGTTATTTGCGAGCAATAGATCCAATCGTTTGATTGCAATTTGCATCTGATTCAAATTGGCATCAAGCTTCTTTGGTGTATTTTGAAACTCCGATTGAGAGACTAGGTTCTTTATTTCCTGGTTAGTCCTTCTTAATTCAGACAATAAGCCTATTGCCTCCTTGGAAATTTCCTTCACTGGGACATCTTGGACTTTTTCATGGACTGTAGCTAAAATCGTTTCAATCGTTGATAAAATTTGAGTAACATCTGCTTTTTCTAATTTTTCAAAAAATTTATCAACTGAAGCAGTAAAACGAGAAATAGTTGATGGAGCACTGGGTATATAAATTATCTGAGGTTTCCAGGGAATTCGCAAAGGAAGATTTCTTTCAGGATTCAAGTAGTCTACTTCCAGATAAGCTGTCCCTGTTAGTCCCTGAGAAGCGAGCCTTACTCTTAGCCCATTCTGAATCATTCTCTCAACTCCCTTTTGGATGTCAGATCCGCGAACACCTTTCACAAAATCTGGTACCGACATCCTAACTAGTACCAACCTACCTAAGCGATCAGAATTTTCTGGTGTAAGGGATTCGCTATAATAATTTTGAACAAAGGTTATTTCCTCAACGCTTCCAACCTTAACGCCTCTATGCTTGACCGCAGATCCAATATCCAATCCTTGCACAGACTCATCGAAGTAAGTTTCTAATTTGATGCTTTTTTGAAAAAAAGACCCAGTAGTAAATGTTATCAAAAAAGTAAAAAATATAACCAGTGAACCAAGAACGAACAATCCAACTCTAAAATAACGAGAATTTTGTGATTTCATTCGGTCTCCTCTGCAGCTATCCTATTAAAAAATCGGTGAACGAAGCCTCTTTCTTCACTGGATTTCAAATCAATTGGTCTCCCTTCTGCAATGATTCCTTTGGAATCTTTGTCCAATACTATGACTCGATCCGCCACTTCAAAAACCGATGGAAGTTCGTGTGTCACGATAACAAAAGTCACTCCTAAGTTTTTGGATAGGTTTTTGATCAAGTAGTCTAAGTCTACACTAGTAATTGGATCAAGTCCAGCAGATGGCTCATCTAAAAAAAGTATTTTTGGATCGAGAGCCATGGCCCTTGCAATTGCCGCTCTTTTTTTCATTCCGCCAGACAACTCGGAGGGCATGAGTTTCCCAAAAGATTCCAGGCCCACCATCTTTAGTTTCAATTGAGCAATTTCCAAACGCAGTCCCCTGGGGAGATTGGCAAATTCTTCTAAAGGAAGCATTATATTTTCCAAAAGAGACATAGACCCAAAAAGGGCACTTTGTTGGTACATAACTCCTATTTGGTTCCAGAAGAAAATCCTATCTTTACCTTGCAATGCTACTATATTTTTGTCACCGATCCAAATTTCACCTGAGAATGGTTGGGTCAGTCCGATCATATTTTTTAGAACAGTGGACTTTCCACATCCCGATCCTCCCAGTATACCAAAAATTTCACCTGGGTTCACATTGAAGGAAATGTCTTGCATTATAGTTTCAGTGCCATAACCCGTTGTAAGGTGGCTCACTCGAATAATTGGTTTTTCCCGAAGTGGATTCTCTTTCATACACCTAAGTAGTAGAAGGAGACTGAAAAAATTCCATCCAAAACAGATACAATAATTATGGAACTAACAACAGCCTTGGTTGTGGATTCACCCACCGCTCCCGCGCCAATGGTAGTTTGTAGTCCTCTATAACATCCCATGCCTGCAATAACCATACCAAAAAATAAACTTTTCAACATTCCACCTAATATATCATTGGCGCCAACGGCAATATTAACTTGATTGATGAACGTCACAAATGGGAAACCAAAGCTGTAGAGGACCAGAGCTACTCCGAGTAAACCGAAAAGATTGAAGACAACTGTTAGAAGAGGGGTTACAATAAGGCTCGCTATTAGTCTTGGAACGATAAGGAATTGAACTGGGGGCAAACCCATTGTGGTCAAAGCATCGATTTCTTCCGAAACTTTCATTGTTCCGATTTCAGCGGCGAAGGCTGAACCAGACCTTCCTGAAAGAATGAAGGCTGTCATGAGTGGTCCTAATTCTCTAAACAGGGAAAGTCCGACTAGATTTGCGACAAAAATTTCGGCTCCGAACCTTCGCATGGGGATTGTGGATTGAAAAGACATTATTAAACCTAACAAAAAACCTATGAGACTGATTATGGGAAAGGCGTTCACTCCCATAGCCTCTGCAACTTGGAAAGAATCTTTCCAACGTATCAACTTGGGCTTTCTCAAGGACTTAAATAGGGAAACAGTAAGCTCACCTAAGTATACAATTTGATCAAAGACTGCTTGGGCTTTTTCGATAGTGTACTTGCCAACTCTCTCATTGGTTCCCAATCTAAGCCTGCGTAGGCTCTCGAAACTTCGTTTTTCAGTGGCTAGTTGGAAGAGAAACTGAAACTCTTCTTTTAGCCCAATTAGTTCAAAGCCTTGTCCTTTTTCCTTTTGGAGTCTCTGGAAATGAGCAATGCAAGAAATCCCAGAGGAGTCCACGGTTTCCAGTGCTTCTGCGAGGAAGCGAAGTGAAGTTTGGGGATGGCTTTTTTCGATCTCCAGTTTCTCCCAAAGGTCCTTGGCGTTCTCTTTGGTCAAAACCTTGGGCAAATAGACCTCCAAATGGGTTCCCTCTCGGAGAATGCGAAGGTCTTCTAGCACTTCTCTTAGAAATTTCACTTTTTGGGAGAAGGCAAATCGTTTTTCTAAAAGATTCTTGCCGAAAAGAAGCCGATCGATGAGATTCTGAACGTGATTCAGTGTACTCTATTCTGGGGCTGTGTGGAGAGGGTCGGCCTTTTCCAGTTGTTTCTAAATTTTGCTCGCTACTACCCTCTCGCTTGCCTCGCTTTTCTTTTTTTCTACATTTGGAGAAAAGGCGCCTTCGCGAGTTTCAAGATCCAGGAAAAAACACCAGAAATGAAGTACTTTTGGGCGGAGTTTCGACAGTCCGCTGTCACCCTTGTCGTTTTTACGGGAATGAGCCTCACCTACATCCTCTTGGCTAAAATGAAGCTTGTTCCTTCGGCAATCTACTTTGATCTACCTGATTCCTTATCAGGCTGGCTCTACATGCCACTCAGCTTTCTTTTTATCACAATTTGGCACGAAACTTGGTTCTATTGGATGCACCGTCTCGTTCATTGGAAGCCCATCTACAGGTATATTCACCAAGTCCACCATATGTCAGTCAATCCCACTCCTTTAGCAGCTTATAGATTCCAGGCGACGGAAGCTTTTTTTGAAGGCATTTATGCAATTCTTTTTAATATGTTCGTTCCCATATACTATTGGTTGTTTATTTTCCACACTTTCTTTGTTATGTGTATCAACATCTATGTGCATACTGGATTCGAATTTTTTCCCAAGGGGTTCGTAAGCCATCCTTTGGGAAAATGGATCAACACCTCTACCCATCACAATATGCACCACCAAAAGGTTTTAGGAAACTATAGCCTTTATTTGAATTTTTGGGACAGGGTATTGGGAACGAATTTCAAAGACTACGAATCCCATTTTGAAAGAATTGTCGCAAAAAGGGCTAACTTTTAAGACATAATTTTGCTAAAGGTTTAGTCAGTTTTTCCGATTGTTTTGGGTAAGGGGGAGACCATGTTCCGAGAGACCCATTTTATGAAGACCCAAGACATGCTCGAAAGGGGCCTGAACACCGCTATGGTGCGCCGGAAGACCATCGCAGACAATATTGCCAATGCCGATGTCCCCCATTTTAAAAGATCCGAGGTGATTTTTGAATCAGTTTTGAAGCGAGCCATCGAATCTGAAAAGATAGAAAAAGAAAAATCAGTTCCAACCAAAGTTACTAACCAAAGGCATATGGATTTTTTTGTTCCCATGGATCAAGCCTCAGTCAGACCCAAAGCACATTTGGACTATCTCACCACTATGAGACCTGACGGGAATAATGTAGATATTGAAAAAGAAGTGGTTGATGCCAACCAAAATCAAATGACATACAATCTAATGATTGAAAGACTCAATCAAAACAATCGTTTGTTAAACATAGTCATGCGTTCCAATTAATTTTAAGAATAACCTAAGGTAAGTATTTATGGGAATGTTCAATTCAATCAATGTATCCGCCACTGGTCTTTCCGCACAAAGACTAAGAATGGATGTGATCTCGAATAATATTGCGAATGCAACAACTACTAGAAATACGAATGGCGATGGACCTTTCCGAAGGGATCGCGTGATTCTAACTCCTATCAACTTGCGATCTCGGTGGAACAGCCCGCTCTATCCACATAGCATAGAACCAGGCGATGGGAAAGGAGTCAAAGTGATGAGGGTCGAAAAAGACATGAGCCCTCTGCGTTTGGTTTATGATCCAACTCATCCTGATGCCATCCAGATTGGTGCTAAAAAAGGCTACGTCGAGTTCCCGAACATCAATATTGTAACTGAAATGACAGACATGATCACGGCTTCCCGTTCCTATGAGGCGAATGTACAGATGATCAACGGCACCAAAGCCATGTACAACAAAGCTCTGGAAATCGGAAGAGCTTAAGGTTCCCTAATACAATCAACAAAGTAGAACACTTCACCTTTCGAGGTTTTTTCTTCCACCAAACCATGGATATCCGTCTCAAATCCTGGGAAGTTGTAATTAAAATCCCGAGCAAATTGTAAATATCGGATGATTGTAGGATTGAATCTCTCCCCCGGAATAAGAAGAGGAATGCCTGGGGGATAGGGGGTAAGTAAGACAGCAGTTACTCTTCCGTCTAATTCATCAATTGGAACTCTGTCTATTTCTCTGTGAGCCATTCTAGCAAATGCATCTGATGGCCGCATAGCAGTCTCCATATTACTAAGGTACATCTCAGTGGTCAAATGAGCAATGTCCTTTGCCTTGTAAGACTCATGCATCCTTTGGCAAAGATCTCGCAGTCCCATCCTTTCGTATTGTGGATAAGTTTGAGCTAACTTTGGCATTACCTTCCAGATGGGTTGGTTAGAATCAAAATCATCTTTGAATTGTTGTAATTCCGTTACCAAGGTATTCCATCTACCTTTTGTTATACCGATAGTAAACATAATAAAAAAACTATAAAGACCTGTTTTTTCAACAATGATCCCATGTTCTGCGAGATACTTGGTGACGATCAATGCAGGAACTCCCCATTCAGCGAATCTTCCTTGCAAATTCAGACCTGGAGTTATAACAGTAGCCTTGATAGGATCCAGCATATTGAAACCTGGCTCTAGTCCGCTGAATCCATGCCACTTGTCCTTATCCTTTAGTATCCAATCTTCTCTTTTGCCAGCTCCTTCTCCTGCAGCGACTTTGGGTCCCCAAACTTGGAACCACCAATCAGCTTTGAGCTCTTCATCTACCTTGCGCATGGCTCGCCGAAAGTCCATTGCTTCAGTGATAGACTCTTCAACCAAGGCAGGGCCTCCTGGAGACTCCATCATTGCCGCGGCAACGTCACAAGAAGCAATGATTGCATATTGGGGACTTGTACTCGTGTGCATCAAAAAAGACTCATTGAATATATCTCTGTCTAGCACATGAGATTCGCTATTTTGGACTAATATTTGGCTCGCTTGAGATAATCCAGCTAACAATTTATGAGTCGATTGAGTTGAAAAAATCATGCTGTCTTTTGGCCTGGGTCTACCTGAACCTATTGCATGCATATCTTTGTAGAAGCCATGGAAGCTAGCATGTGGCAACCAAGCTTCATCAAAATGAAGAGTAGCTATTTTGCCATCGAGCTCTTCTTTGATTTGTTCTACATTGTAAAGGATCCCATCATAAGTACTCTGAGTGATTGTGAGTATTCTAGGTTTACCTTTAGCATGTTTGGCGAAAGGGTGATTGGAGATTTTCTTCTCTATATTTTCCCATTTGAACTCAGATTTGGGAATAGGACCGATAATCCCAAAATGATTGCGAGTAGGCACTAAAAAAACAGGAATAGCACCTGTCATCGTAATGGCATGCAAAACGGATTTGTGACAATTTCGGTCGACAATTACTACGTCTCCACTTGCAACTGTACTATTCCAAACTATTTTATTGGAAGTGGATGTCCCATTAGTCACAAAGAACACACTATCACATTGGAATATACGAGCAGCATTTCTCTCGCTAGCGGCGATTGGACCTGTGTGATCCAATAACTGACCCAACTCATCAACGGCATTGCATACGTCTGCACGTAGCATATTTTCTCCAAAAAACTGGTGGAACATTTGCCCTACTGGACTTTTGAGAAATGCGACTCCACCCGAATGTCCAGGGCAATGCCAACTGTAACTGCCATCATGTGCGTAATGTGTTAAAGCTCGGAAGAAGGGCGGTGGAAGTCGGTCTAGATAGGCTCTGGATTCCCGAATGATGGTTCTAGCGACAAACTCAGGAGTGTCTTCGTACATGTGAATGAAACCATGCAATTCTTTGAGAATGCTATTGGGAATGTGCCTTGAAGTTCTCGTTTCGCCATACAAAAATAAGGGGATATCTGCATTCCTGTGTCTTACCTGAGAAACAAATGCTTCAAGTTGTCTAAGCGCTTCGGGAACCTCATCGCCTAGGGTCTCCGTGAACTCCTCATCATCAATGGAGAGTATAAAACCACATGCCCTACTTTGCTGTTGAACGAAGCTCGTCAGATCTCCGTAGTTTGTTACTCCCATGACCTCCAAGCCTTCCGATTCCAAAGATTTGGCAAGTGCCCGAATCCCAGATCCACTGGCATTTTCAGACCGAAAGTCTTCATCAATGATGATGATGGGGAATTGGATGAGACCGTTCAAGAAGCGATTCATTCCCTCTAGCAGAACGAGAGAAGTATCCTTGGAAAGGAAAAAAACATTTTAAATGACATAATTTTTTCTCAAGGAATCCAGATATTTTACGAAAATGACTACATGGAAATCTCTTCTACTCGCAATGTTTTTCCTCTCACTCCAGAAGGTAACAAGGTTGGTCTAGTGCGAACCATCGATCGTCACTACGGAAAGACAAACGAAGCGAGGCACCCTGATGAAGCTACAGGAAGCTTTGGAGAAGCATTGAGAAGAGCTTTTGATAATGTCAACGACCAGCAAATCCAAGCCGATGAACTTACGCAAAAGGTTGTATTTGATCCCAATAGCGTAGAAATCCACGAAGTGATGATAGCGGCAGAGAAGGCAAGGATCTCACTGACATTTGCCAAAACAGTTACGGATGGATTTATCAGAGCTTATAGAGAGCTCACTCAATTGCGCTAGATTTCCTATTTTCCTTTTGAATTAGAATAGATGAATGGGGATAGACTTTGGTTCCTCGCCTGTATTCATTGGGAGAAATTTGTCTTCCGTCGAGATACAACACCCAAATCTCCTTCCAGGAAGATTTTTCGGCATTGACTTCAATGATTTCAGCAGAATTTTTTGTACTCATAAAACGCATAGCGGGAGTGCCAAGAACCGTGGCGATTTCGAGCAGCTCCATTAGATCCATAGAAGCTTCTTCTTGTTCTATGACGAATTCTTCTTTTTCATGAGAGACTACTTTAATTTTATATTCAGAGTTAGGTTCTGTTTTACCTGACTGAAGCAAAATCACACATTGGAAACTGAGAAGAAAAACAAGACAAATGATCGGATAACTTTTGGGTCTATTTCTCATTTTGGTATTTTGTGTATACTAAACCCTGAGAATTGAGATCCACATCCAAGTCTAAATAATTCCAATCGATGTCCGATTCGAGATAATCAATTTTGTTCAATTCAGCCAGAAAAAAATCAACCATAGCTTGTCTGGCAAAGGGAATTCTTTCTGGTTCTGAAAGACTTGGCAATTTCAGACGTAGCTCTTCGTAGTGTTTCAATCCATTTCGCAAGATGTTTGATTGCCTCTCCAAATCCTTTACTGCACCATAGTGGGTAAGGTAAGCGGTCTCTGCTCCTGAATCCAAAATCCTATCCAGGGAGAGGAGCGCCTCTGCATAATGAAAGTCTGTGGGTGTCGATGCGGGAAAATGCAGTCGTCCTTTGGGAGTTTGGAATTTTGTATAAGAAACCCCAAAAGAATCCCCGGTAAAAATACTTTTGGTCTCGCTTTCGAAAACACAAAAGTGGTGATCCGCATGACCTCTAGTATGAAGAAACAAAAGTTCAGTATCACCTAATCGCACTTTTGCGTTATGTTCCATTACTGCAACTCTATCTTTGGGAACTGGTAAGAATCCTCCATACATCTTCTCATAAGTTTCTTCTCCATAGACTTTTTTAGTACTTTTGATAAGGAGTTCTGGGTTGATTGCATGCCTTGCCGCCTTTGGATGTGCAAGAAAAGTCGCGTTTGGGCAAAGCTCGAGCATTCTTGCTGAACCCGCTGCATGATCTAAGTGTATGTGAGTGATGATAATATAACGAACCTGGTGTGGTTCAAATCCACTCTCTTCCAAGGCATGCATGAGGTATTGGGAAGCATTCGCATTGTTGTTGTCAATGAAGCAAGCTTCTTTGCCATTGGTCACCAGATAAGCTGCTACGGCTTCTTCAGATCCTAAAAAATGGCAGTCGATGGTATGAATTTTGGTCATTGAAATCATTACTCTTCATGCCTCCCGAGATTTCGAGAGAAATCCTATTGTTGATTTTCGCTTTTGATCCGTCCAAGAAGCATATAGTACTGAGGGGTTTTCCACCATGCTTTTTGGTCTCAACAATTTCGGATTTTTTCTCATCTTTTGCTTGTGGTTTATCAGTTGCTTTGGGAACCAAAAAGACCTCCCCAACTATCGTGGCTATGAAACGCCAACTTATTCCATTCTTATGGAAGAGGACTCGGTCCAAGTCCGAGATTACCCTCCTTCCTTAGTGGCAGAAATCCAAGTTTCAGGGGAACAGGGACAAGCTCTTTCCAAAGGTTTTCGGGAACTTTTCCGTTACATCGATGGAGGGAACAGTTTAGGAACCTCTGTCGCCATGACGAGTCCTGTCACTTCAGAGTCCTCCTCTACTTCCATCGCAATGACCTCTCCCGTGACACAAGAAAAGGAAGGCTCTCAATACTCCGTTCGATTTTATCTTCCCTCCAAGTATTCCATAGATACAGCTCCCAAGCCCAATAATCCCGAAATCCATATCAAGATGCTTCCCAAAAGAAGGATTGTAGCCTTACAATTTTCTGGTTTTTATACAGATTCCAAATTCGAAACAAATTCCCAAAAACTCCTAGAATTCCTGAAGTCAAAGAACCTAATACAAATTTCGTCAGTAAATCGATCTTATTATGACGATCCTTTTACCTTCCCTTGGAATCGCCGAAATGAAGTGTATGCCGCAGTTCAGGAGTTAGTTCCTGCGTCAAAGTCCCCTAAAAGTAAGTAGAATTCCTTTGAATCTCACACATCTAAAAACGAAACCTAACTACTGGACCAAGAAAAAACGATTCTTGGTTCACGTTAAAAATACGATTGGGAGAGTAACCTCCCCAAATAGCACGAATTCCTAAATCCATGGAGTTCTGCGGGAATTCCCAACGCCATCCCAGAAACATATCGTAGAATCCTTGGTTAGTGCTTCTTGGTAGAGCTTCTCCAGTAAAGACAATGGCATTTCCAGTCCCTCCAAAACCCAAAACCAAATCCCAATAGATAGCTGGGAAAAGTGTCGCAAGGGAAACTTGACCTCCCCTTCCAATACCTAAGAGTTCCAATTCTGCGTAAGAAGCTACTGCGGAAACCCCCATCCTAAAGTAACGAACATCGTCTCCAACGAATCGAAAATATACGAAGCTACGCAAAGACGAAAAATTGTAGTACATTTTGACAGGTTCCCCTTGAAAGAAAAAAGTCCCGCCTATCCACTGATTCTGGGTAAAGGTATTGCGACGCTCGAAATAAAAAGGAACTATGGTTCCTCCATAGCCCCAGGATCTCGAAATATTAGAGTTCCAACCTACTCTTCCCGTAGGGATTAGTCCGATTTCCCATCCTTTGGCAGAGTTAGGTGCGATCCCATAGCTCATGTAAAATCGAGCAGGGTGAAGTGCTCCACCTTCTAGGAGCCATTGTTTCTCCGCTAATAGATCAGAAAAGTGGCAAAGGTAAGCTAAAAAAATCGAAAGGAAAAACCTCGCCATACTGGAATTTTCGTACGAAAAAAAGATTACCTTAAACAACTTTTGCGAAAAAAGAAATTGTCTTACGCTAAGCAAGAGCTACTTGAAAAGCTCGAACGGTACCATCTCTCCCTCGGACTGTGAACTCGGGAACTGGTTTTACTAGAAGTGGAGCAACCAAGGATTTGAATTCGGAATCCTCCTTCACTCTCGACCAAGTTTCTTCAGTGATGAGGCATTGAACCTGAAATTCTTTGGTAAGCTGTTCTATTCGGGAAGCCAAGTTCACAGTATCCCCGATGATTGTATACTCTCTCCTCTCTTCAGACCCTACCGAGCCAATCAAAGCCAAACCTGAATGGATTCCTATCCCAATTCTGGTTTCTGGAATTTCTCCTGAATTGTTCAGTGATTCTACTTTTCTCAAAATATCTTGAGCAGCAAAAAATGCTTGTTTGGCGTGTTTGGGATGAGATAATGGAGCACCAAACACAGCTAAAATGCCATCTCCCATAAATTTATTCACAAATCCACCATGGTTATCCACTATTTTTATCAAATGTCCAAAAAGCTGATTCAAAAAATCGAAGACTTCCTGAGGAGATTTCGATTCCGAAAATTTTGTAAAATTGCGGATATCCAGGAACAGAACTGAAATTTCCCTCGTTTCCGCCTTGTCCCCTGTTAAGTCCTTAGTTTGAGAGATGAGTTTTTGGGCAACGATAGGTGAAACGTATTGGCCAAAAACACCTAAGATACCTACCTTTTCCTCCTGAGCGAGAAAGGTTTTGGTGAGTAACGAGCGTAATCTTAAGGCAATCGTTCCCGCCAATACACCGCTTGCAAAAATAAAGCCCGCGCGAGCCAAGGAAATCATGGGGGCAGCGTAAAAGTAATTGTATTCGGTGATGGGACGGTCTTGGGGTGTGATGGCAAGGTAAACCAAAAAGTAACTTACGGCTCCGACTAGACCTCCCCAAGTACTCAACCAAAAGTTGAGACGCAAGATAGATAAGATAATAAACAAAGAGTAAATGAGCAAAAAAGGACTGTGAACAGCAAACCAAGGATGGATGTTCGGACCTTGGTTCCAGATAATGAAAGATGGGAAAAGTAGCTCGATGGTACACCCAGCAAAAGATAGCCATTCCGGTAATCTTTTTTCTTTTTGGATAGCTCTATGAACAAATACCAGAACTACTATTTCAACCAAAGTGGCAAAAGAAATGAGAATCGCCCAGTCCAGGAGAGAAAATCTGTTCAGGGCGACCTTTATGGTTCGGTATTCTCTGGGGATGAGAAGTTCCGTGAGAAATGCTTGGATCGAAAGAAAACTTCCGATAGCCACCAAAATAGAGATTCGAACCCGCTCCGTTCGGAGAAGAGCCTGTTGGAACTGGTGTTCGATTTCTGCGCTTAGCGAAGCCTTTTTGAATTTTCTCATTCCAACGTACCGTTCTTTGGACTGAAAAAAGGCCACACTAGGAAAAAGAGAAATCCGAGGAAAGGGAGATCTGAGGAGTTCTCCTTCGACTTATTTTTTTAGGTGCGGGCAAAAAGGGCTTTTCCTTTAAGAGACATAATGAAGTAATGCACTGGAGCCTCGTCCCATGCCCGAACCCCTCCAAAAACTGATTGATAACGCCAAAGAACTCTTCGCTAAGTTAGACAGTACCAAGAAACTCATTTTAGGTGGGGTCGTGTTAGCTATTCTCGTTGCTTACGTAACATTGTCAGGCGTGGCATCTCAAAAAAACAAAATCGTCCTCTTTAAGGATTTGGACTCCAAAGACTTTGCCGAGGTCACAAAGAAGTTGGAAGCTCTTGGCTATGACTATGGTTCCGTAGATGCCTCTATCATCACTGTCAATGGAGAACAGAGGCAAGAAATCATCACGAAGCTTGCTCAGGAAAATTTGTTACCTGCTGGGGTGACCGGCTGGGAGCTCTTTGATATCGAAAAATTCACGGAAACACAATTTGACAAAGATATCAAAAAATACAGGGCATTGAAAGGTGCTATAGAAAAATCACTTATGACCTTGCGTCCGATCGAAAGGGCAGATGTCAACATAGCTATGCCAGAACCAGATCTTTTTGAGGCCAATGCCTATCCCGTTAAGGCAAGTGTTATCCTGCATTTCAAACCTGGTGTAGACGGCCTTTCCAAAAAGGAAATCAAAGGGATTGTGAACCTAGTGGCTCGAGCAGTGCCCAAGCTAAAAAATGAAAACGTAAGCGTAGCTGATCCCGATGGCAAGATAATCTCGGACTTCGAAGAGGATTTGGAAAAGGAAAAATTGGAATTGCGAATCGTCCAAGAAAAGCTCCGGATCGAAGAAGAAGAAAGAGTCAAGAGGCTCATTGACATTCGCAATACCTTACGGTGGTTTTTGGGAGGAGAAGATAGGGTTGATGTAACTCGATTTGAGTATGTCGTCAATTGGGACCAAGAGACCTTGCAAGAGAACGAGGTCTCCCCTGTAGTCGCAGTCCAAGACAACCCAGAAACTCCTTATTCGGAACTCAAGTTGGTAGAGGGGAATTCCCTGAAGGTCTCAAGCAAAGAAACCAAAGAAGCCTTCAAAGGTAGAGGTTTTACTCCAGACGGACCTGCGGGAACAGAGCCGAACATTCCCCCAGGTTACAAGGACACCGACTACCAAAAGGCGGAGTACCAAAAAGAAGAAAATATCAACAATTACGAGTTCAACAAAAGAGTTCGGGACATCAAAAAACAGCCTTGGCGGATCGAAAAAATCGCCTTGTCTGTGGTAGTTGACGGAGTTTGGGAAAAAAAAGAAAAAGAGGATGGAACGGGGTATGAACGGAAGTACATCCCCGTTTCCGAGTCCGACCTCAAGTTGGTGCGCAAAAACCTGGAAGCAGCAATTGGTTATACGAGATCCAGAGGAGACCAGATAAGTGTCATCACCATTCCCAAGGATAGGACAGAACAATTCCGACTAGAAGACGAAGAATACCAGAGACAGAAAGCCGTGAGAAACATGGTCGTTGCTTCTCTTGTCATTCTCATTATCTTAATTCTGGCCGTTCTCGTCTACCGATCGATAAAGAAAGAATTAGCAAGACGCAGAAGATTGAGAGAAGAAGAACTGGCCGCCCAACAACAAATGATGAGGGAAGCGGCACTTCGAGTCATGGACGAGGGAGGTGCAGAAGTGGAACTCTCTCTCGACGAAAAACTCCGAAGAGAGCTCTTAGAAAATGCTGTGAATCTCGCCAAAGAAAAACCAGAAGATGTGGCTCAACTTCTGCGCACATGGCTCTCGGAAGAAGAACAAACTTGAGGTAGGTTCTTTTAGAAATAAAATACCATTGATCCTCTAACGGAGAATTTTTTTTATTGATCAAAAGAACAAACTAAGGCAAATTACTATATCCTTATTGTGTGGCCTAAAAACCAGCTTCTTCCGCTTCCGAACGTAGATTCGATTGCTGACCAAGAATTGTATTTTTGGGCGAAGCTTCCTTTTGCCATTCCCAACATCCTCGGCTTTCTTCTCGGCATACTTGCCGTTGGATTTTTTCTCTACCAACTTAGGCATAGAAAGGATTTAAATTACATATGGGGAGCCATCACCTTACTTTTGTCCATGGCTACACTATCTTTACTCCTAGCTATGCGATCTGTTGTAAGGGATGAAGGTATTTTATGGAATTGGCATACCTTTCTGTATCCAATCGTCTTCTTTTTCGCTCCAGCCTTGAACTTCTTTATACTAGATACTCTAGACTCAAATTCGAAATGGTTGCGATTTTTATTCCTAGTGAATTGCTTTTCTACGGCAATTGCCATCGCGTTTTTTTTTACTATAGGAGGCTTTTCCAGAAATTTCCTCGACTTTGGTTTTATGAAAGTTCCCATTATGGAAAAAGCTACACGATTTTGGTTTGTCATAAGCTTTTTAACCTACCTGGGATGCTTTCCGAATTTTATTGCCCATACCAAAAAATATGGAATGGGTTCTCTTATGGAAACAAGACAACTCGCTATCCATTCGGCTTGTCTGTGTTTGTTTTCGTCTGGACCAAGTATGATGGGCTTACCTTGGATTCCTTTGACTATTTTTTTTCTTGTTCCAGTGGTTTTTTTAATCCTAAGTCTAATCAGAAAAAATTATAAAAATTGGGAGGATTTCTTTTTTGAGAATCATGGAATTTTTTATATTTCGGGTTTTTTCACAGCACTAATGCTCCTTGGATTTGGAGTTGCCACCTTACTCTATCTAAAGCCAGATTCCTCACACCTAAATTACAATCATTTTATCATTTTACCGCTAATTTCCTGTTTCGTATCCTTCATAGTAGGAGCTTTTATTGCTGGAATGAATCCAAAATCAAATTTGAATGCCTTCGCATCTCTTCTTTTTTTTGCGACAGGAATATTTGATATAACTCTCGCTTTTCGAACTCTTCATCTTCCCCTTCTTGTGCAATGGAGAATAGATCAAATTGCTGATCTATTTCTCCCTTGGTCTGTTCCAATTTTTTCAAAGTTTGTTTATAGACTTATGGGTTGGAAGGAGAATTGGGTAGTCACAATTTCATTTTTCCTATCAGGTATTGTATCTCTTGGATCCCTAACACCTTTCATGTACAGCGGTCATTTTCAATATGAATTTGGAATTTTCCCTAAGTCTGGTCCCCTAGCTCAATTGGTTGGACTTTCAGCCCTTTTTGTAGTAATCGATGCCGTAAGGCAATATTTCAAAACCAAACCAAAAGACCCATACAAAAAGAGGATATTTTTTTGGCTCATGGTTTACTGCTCGTTCATCTTAAGCAATCTCCCCTCCCTTCTTGGCTACCCGATCTACCCTCTGAGCAACTTACTTTTCCTTCCTCTAGGTTTCATCGGTTATTATTTTCAAAAAGGCAATGCCAGTTCACAAAATCGATCTGTGTCAATTTCAAATCGATTGTCTTTGATTTCGGCTTTGATCCTTCCTCTTATCTTTTCCATTTATGGTTTTGGACTGGCGTCTGAATTACCATGGGTAGCTAAGTTTTACCATTGTTTTATGGGTTTGACATTTTTTCTACTAGCAAGTTATATCTTTGTCTTCTTATTGACAAGACCCATAGTACAAAGTCTCGAATCTTTGATGTTAGATGCTCAAGAAGGAAGGAATCAGGCTCAAAATGAATCCAAAAGGGCAGACCAAAGCGCCAAAGTTTTGCAGAAGCTTAATGAAACAGTCAATCTAATTAACTCTTCTAACGATTTGCATACGGTAAGCTTGGGATTGCATGAATTCTTACTGAAGGAATTCCAAGTGATGCATCTCTGGGTACTTCGAGTAGATTCAAAAGACAATACTCTAAAGTCGGCTTCCTTTATTAGATCGAAAGATATATGGAAAGAAGAGGCGTTCGATTACTTCAGTAATTTTTCTAAGAAGATTGTTCCTAGTCTTGGTCTTTTTTACAAAGTTTTAGAACGCCAAAGACCATTGTACTTACGATCATTGGACAAGCTAGGAATTGCACTAAAAGAAGTGAACCTCCTCAAAGAACCGGATAGACATTCTCTATTCTTAGTTCCTCTTGTAGCACAAACCCAAACAAAAGGCCTTGCTCTACTGATTTTTCCTAGAGTGGGAGGGTATCACAAGTCTGTTTTGGATAAGATTGTTCTTTTTCTTTACCAGCTAACTGGAGTCTTAGATAGAACTCAATTGATGGAATACTCCCTCCAAGATAGAAAAGATGCTCTAGAATTAGCAAAATATTTGAAAATCATGAACACCATTGCCAAGGAATTCATTAGCTCATTGGATCTAGAACAAATCAAATTCCAAATTCAAAATTATTCCAAGCACAAGTTTAAACTCCCTTATTTTGGCATCTATATCCTCAACTCAGAAAAGACACAATTCTGGCTCACAACTGCAGTTTTTCCTGACCACCTAACTGATGAAATGAAGACAGTTGTAAGCTCTACCCCATTGACACTTGATCCAGACTCTAAAATCGGAGCTCACAACATTTGCTTTCGAACTCGGAAGCCCGTTATTGCAAATTCCATTTCAAAATTCAAATTGACCGAAGAAGAATCCAAAGCACTATCAATTACTGGAGCGGATTACGTTATCAACGTTCCCTTGATCGCCAAAGGAGAAGTATACGGAATTCTAATCTTCCAGGATTTTTATAGAGCCGACAGAAAGAAGATTGGAAAAAGTGCCATGCTTGAACTTTTGGACTTTGCCCAGCAAATCTCAGGCCTCATTTACAATTTTTTGATTTATAGAGAGCTACAAGGAGCCTACGCACACCTGCAAGCCTCACAAGAGCAATTGGTGCAGTCGGAAAAATTGGCGGCTCTAGGACAGCTCATTGCAGGTGTAGCTCACGAAATCAATACTCCGCTCGGGGCTATCAAAGCAAGCATCCAAAACCTTAGCTCTGGCATTGACTTTAGCTTTGCTGCCCTTCCCCAATTCTTAAGGAAAAGAACTGAAAAGGAGTCAGAAGTCCTATTCGATTTGATCAATGTTGCCAAGCAATCCAACCCGATGCTTTCCACTTCGGAAGAGAGAAAAGCTAAAAAGGCAACTGCTCAAGAGTTGGAAAAGCTCGGAATCCCTGAAGCAAGTTCCAAAGCAGATACCCTAACAGATATGGGAATCCTTTCCGATACCCAAAGATTTGAAGAAATTTTCAAAAATCCGGACAAAACAGGGTTAATGCTTGCGTACCATATCTCAGGGCTCTACAAAAAGCTTGTGACCATGCAAACTGCTATAGAGAAGGTTTCGAAGATTGTTTTTGCCCTCAAGAACTATTCCAATTTCGATAACACTGGTAAGATGCAATATGCTTCCTTGAAAGAGGGGATCGAAACCACCCTGACTCTTTACCAAAATAGCTTCAAGTCGGGAGTCAATCTCAAAACGAATTTTGAAGATTGTCCAGACATCTTGTGCTTCCCGGACGAAATGAACCAAATCTGGACCAATCTAATCCAAAATTCTCTCCAAGCCATGGACTACCGAGGAGAGATAAAGGTTTCTCTCCGAAACGATCCCCAAACCCAACGAGTTCAGATTGATTTTCAAGATTCTGGCCCAGGCATCCCTGCCTCTTTGCAGGCAAAGATCTTTGAACCGTTCTTTACCACCAAACAACTTGGTGAAGGATCGGGATTAGGGCTACATATTACCAAACGAATTATCGAAAAACATGGTGGTAGCATCCATTTAGAATCCGAAAAAGGCAGGACCCTTTTTTCTATCCTGCTCCCTTATGGAGCTACCGCAGGAAAAGAAACAGAATGAACCTAGGGAAGGGCGCCAAACATCTGATTATAGTTCTCGTAAGCCTGACTGTTTTTCTTTCCCCAAGTTTTGTTTTTTCAGAAGAAAACAAAGATTGTATCAATGACTTCAGTGGGCTTACGTGGGAGAAGGAATCCTCGTTTTCCATCACAAAATGGAAGTTTTATCCCAATACTTGGGAAACCAAAGACAAAGAGAGTATCTGTGTTGACCTTATCGAATCCAAAAACTGGAACAAACACCAAAAACCGACGGACCTCGATAGACCCAGCCTTGGGATCGGAACCTACGAAGCCAATGTTCTTTTGCCTCCCCCCACTCGTGCCTTGAGTTTTGAGATAGGGATGCTGGCCGCCTCAGCGAAAGTATATGCAAATGGGTTACGGTTGCAAGATTATGGAACCCTTCCGCAACCAGGGGAAGAAGAAGTATACCAAAGGCATCCCTACTACCAAGACATCCCCAATTCCGAGAAGTTCCTCTTCCAGATCTTCGTAAACAACAGCACTACCGTTAGAGGAGGCCTATTGCGAGTACCCAAGGTCTCTACTAGAGATTACCAACTATCTCGTATTCGATTCAGATCTGCCCTGGAGGGTTCCTTGGCTGGGGCTCTCTTCGTGCTATCGCTCTACCACTTGGGTCGCTACCTGGTTCGTAAAACAGTGGTAAGTACACTTCTCTTTTCTCTTTTTTGTTTGGTTATGGCTATCCGAATTCTCACCACAGGCGAAACCCTTGTATTGCATTTTTTACCTTTTTGCCCGAGTTCTTTGGTCATGAGACTGGAATATCTTTCTGTGCCCTTGGGAACCCTTTGTGGTTTGTCCTATTCCTATTCCTTGGATACCAAGGCACTCCCTAAAAAATTTTTTGTTTTCTTGGGAACCCCCCTTCCATTTTTTTCCCTTGCCTTTTTGGTGCTGCCGCTTTACCATCTATCATTTTTGTTGAACACAGCAATTGTAGTGTCTGGAATCAATTTCATTCCTATTTTTTTTCAAATCTTTCGAATAGCAATGAAACGAGAACTGGGCTATGGCCTCCTCGCAACTTCGATGGTAGCTCTATTAGGCTTTGCTTTCCATGACGTTCTTTTCGCTCTCAACTTTATCTCGACTGGCTTTCTATTGCCCTTTGGTCTTATCCTATTTGCTACCCTCCAGGCTCTCTACCTTTCCATGGGATATGCAAGTGAAATCAACCAATCGGAATCGGAACTCGCCATGGCGAAGCACCAACTCATCCAATCAGAGAAGCTCTCTACTCTCGGGATCATGATGGCTGGGATCTCTCACGAAATCAATTCTCCCCTAGCAGCTGTTCAATCCTCTTCTGGTTCTTTTGTAGGATCTTTGGAAGAATTTATAATGGGATTCAGGGGGTCGGGTCTTTCTGACAAGGATTGGGATTTTCTTACCTTCTTGGTTTCTCAGTCCATCAACAAACCCCAAAATCTCTCCACTCGAATGGTACGAAATCTAAAAAAGTCTCTTTTGGTTTTGCTTGAGTCGAGGCAATCAGCTAATGCGGAAAGTTGGAGCGAAATCCTTGCCAATTTGGGGATGGAACAACTCCCTCCTAATGTATGGGAGGCGGTGAATTCGGATCATTCCAAAACAATTCTATTTCTTGCAGAACTCCTGCTCCGTCTTACAGAAACCAGTAAGACCATCGAACTCGCCTCTGGCAGAGCCGGAAAAATAGTCAAATCCCTCAAGTCCTTCACCCATTTTGATCCCAACTCGCCCAAAATTTTAGCAGACATACACGAAGGTCTCGATATAGTTCTCACCATCTTTGCCAATGCCTTCAAGAAGGGGATTGATCTCAAAACCCACTTCGGCGAGCTCCCAAAGCTCCTTTGCTTCCCGGACGAACTCAACCAAATTTGGACCAACTTGATCCAAAACGCCATACAAGCCATGAAGGGAGAGGGTTCTCTTTCCATCACGACCACGACGATCAACCGAGACAACCAAACCTTTGTATCAGTGTCTTTCCAAGACTCTGGACCTGGGATACCCGATTCTCTCCGACAGAAGATTTTTGATCCATTTTTTACCACCAAATCCATGGGAGAGGGGACTGGTCTGGGTCTCCACATCACCAAACAAATCCTGGAGAAGCACAAGGGCAAAGTAGAACTAGATTCTTCGCCGCAAGGAACCAATTTTACCATACTCCTTCCTATGTCTCCCCCTGAGGATTGAAGGGTTTTTCAGGAGAATCCCTGGCTCTTACAAGACCATTGCCCTACAGTGCCAGGGTTTGTCAGATCATTTGGAGAAATTTAAAGCTTAGCAAAATTGTATTGCTTATCTTCTACCCTCTACTAGATTGGTTGAACCTGGTTCCAGAGGTGGATCTATCCAGGTAAAGTTTTGAAGACTAACTGCATAGCCATGAGTAGGATAGAAAGTTCTAATTCCCCTGCTAAGTTTGATACCAATAGGGCTATCGGGGCTACGCAGTTAGTCTTTCACATAACAAAAAAATAGGAGATACATTTTGGGGAAAAGTTCTTTTGATTGGAAGAGGTATTGGGGCAAGATTGGCGACACTCCCCCCTAACCATAACTCAGGAGGAATTGTCCTTGAACAAACCTATCATTTTATGCGTTGATGATGAAATACTAGTTTTAAAAAGTCTCAAAGAGCAACTGAAACGCAGCTTTGAAGACAAATACGAGTTGGAATTTGCCGAAAGCGCTATGGAAGCCATAGAGATCATTGATGAGGTTGGAATCAGGGACTCTCCCATTTTGATCATCATATCAGATTGGCTTATGCCTGGAATTAGAGGTGACCAATTTTTGATAGATGTTCACAAAAGATTTCCCAACATAATCAAAGTTTTGCTTACTGGACAAGCCGATGAAAGTGCCATTGACAATGCAAGAAAGTTTGCAAACCTCCATGCCTGTGTGTCTAAACCTTGGGATGAAAGGAATCTTATTTCAGTCATCGAATCAGGACTAGCAGAGGTCAAGTCTTAGTGAGTTCTACCATATTGTGTGTAGACGACGAGAGCACAGTATTAACAAGTCTCAAAGAACAGTTAAAGCGGACTTTCGAAGACGAGTATACAATAGAAATTGCAGAGAGTGGAGAAGAAGCTCTCGAGATAGTGGAGGAATTCGTCGACTCACCAGAAACATTACCTCTTGTGATATCTGACCAGATCATGCCTGGTATCAAAGGCGATGAACTTTTGATTCGCATCCACAAACAACTTCCTAATACTCTCAAAATTTTACTGACAGGACAAGCCAATGCAGAAGCGGTAGGCAATGCTGTAAACAATGCCAATCTCTATCGTTTCATCGCCAAACCTTGGGAAAAGCAGGATCTGATTCTTACTATCTCAGAAGCGCTCAAAAGATTTTACCAAGAAAGAGAACTAGAGAGCAAATCTCGTTCGTTGCTAGAGAATGCTTCTACCTTTTACAAATTCGTCCCCACGGAATTTCTGGAACAATTGGGGATCGACAATGACAAGTATTCCCAAGTCAGAGCTGGACTCAGTGTCGAAAAAGAACTGACTGTAATGTTCATTGACATAAGATCTTTTTCAACGCTGTGCGAAATGATGCCTGGGCGCTATATCTTTCAATTCTTGAATGGTTATTTGTCTTTTGTATCACCTATCATCTACGCCAATCGAGGCTTTATCGATAGCTATATCGGGGATGCGATTATGGCTCTTTTCCCTTCCGCAGATGATGCTGTTATAACTGGGATATCTATACTCAAAGCTCTCAAGCAATTCAACTTAGAAAGACTGGACAATGGCAATGTTCCTATCGGTATTGGAATAGGGATTAACACGGGTATTATGACGTTAGCTACTTTAGGAGAGCCCAATCGTTTTCAAACAACTGTGATTGGAGATGCGGTCAACACAGCGGCTCGAATAGAATCTCTTACCAAGGATTTTCAAATGGGGCTGTTGGTTTCCGAATCGACTTTAAACTCTGTGAAGAATAAAGACAAAATACAATTCACTCAAGTAACCGAGCTAAGTCTCAAAGGCAAAATCAAATCAACCAAAGTATTTGATATCAATATGAAATAGAGTTCCCTGCTACTCGCCTGGAGGAGGATTTTTCCACCTCACCTTTGCTCCTCCTTGAATTCTTGCGTATGCCATTCGAAACCTTTGGTTGGGAACTCTACCTTCGGAATCTACTGCAAATTGAGATCTCAGTCTCTTTAAAAAATACATGTCCAAATCTCCTTTGTTTTTGCCGTAGTGCTTGCCCCTGTATTCGGTTTCAAAGAAAAATTTTACATCATCATAGGTGGATTTGGAAATATTGATTTGACCTGGAGATCCACTAGACTCCATCCGACTAGCTATATTTACTGTATCACCCCAGATATCATAAGCAAATTTAAATCTCCCAACCACCCCAGCTACAACTGGTCCAGTGTGTATACCGATCCTCAATTCCCAAAATTCTTCATTCAAAGCCAATTTGATTTCCTTGAGTTGGTTCATGAATGCTTGGATTTCCAGTGCAGCAAGGCACATATCAATTGGGTTCGTATTGTTTTTGTCAGGCAAACCTCCCGCACACATGTAAGAGTCTCCGATAGTTTTTAACTTCTCTATATTGTTGCGGGAACAGATCTCATCGAATTGAGTAAAACAAGCATCAAGTTCTCTAATCAAATCATTTTCAGTCATTTTTTCCGCTACTTTTGTGAAGCCCTTAAAATCGGTAAAGAGAACTGAAACTTTTTCAATACGAGCTGGGGTAACACTACCTGAGACCTTCAACTCTTGGGCAATTTTGAAAGGAAGAATATTTAGCAAAAGCTTTTCTGATTCTTCGCGTGATTCCTCCGCTTTATCTTGCATAATGAGAGCCTTCTCTCTTTCTTCATCTGCTTTTTGCTTTTCTAAATCTAGCAAGAAATAGCTGATATCCAATTCTTCTGCTAAAGGTCTCGACATTATATATACAATTAGATAATTGAATAAAACTAAAGGAAGAACCACCATTGTCAGGTGATAAGCAGATTCTCCGTATCCATATTCATCTTTGATCATTGGAAAATAAAGTATCCCAGCAAGAAACATTGTAAAGAGACCCAAATTGGCAAGCTTCTGTGACAATTGAATCGTTCTTCCTTCGAGAGACAGAGCTCCTAATTTTAAAACAGAATAACCTAAGATAAAGGCTGGAATAAATTGAAAATCTGACATAGGATAGATTGGGATACCATGAGCTGGAAACGTTGCCAATATGAGAAAAAAAGCCATAATTGCAAAAGAACTAGCTATCCAAACAGATGCTATACTCAAATTGCCTCTTTGTTTGATCAAATAATAGAGAACAGTCAAAAGAATTATGCCTTCCATAAATACAATGCTGATTTCAACTACACCTCCGTGATGGATTCTCGACCAAGGATATTCGTAATATCCATCAAATAGAAAGGGGCTTGGACTCAATCCAGCACAAAAGAGGCAAAAGACATCAATCACTCTCAGCCATTTTGGTTTCGGAATAGCCAATGCCTCATAGAGTAGCCTAAACATAACAGAAGGTACAAAAGAAAATATTAAAAAATTGAGCTGAGAAATTCGCAATTGGATTAGATAGTCTAGATTCAACTTTAACAAAACAGACTGGATTCCATAAAAACCAGTGAGAATTAATGCAAAGGCACTCAGCTGATTTAACCGAGATGATGGATTGGCTCCAGCTACAATTATGGATAGGAAGATAGAAAAAAACACAGAAACCAAGGGCGGTATCCCATAGGGAAACCAATTCGATCCACTGTAGACAGATGGAGCAATCCCCAAACTAACACCGGAAGAAATCGAAAGCAAGATGAAGCTCAATAAGCCAAATAAAAAATAAAACATCCCATTTTTTTGGAAGAGAAGTTCATTCATATCCAAAAAATCTGATCGAAATACTCCAAATGCAACTAACAATAGAGGTATGAAAAGGAAAAAACCACCAGGGTACAATTTGAAACCCAAAATAGCTGGAGCATTTAGCGTAGTAAGAAAGAAAAGCAAATTGATACCATGGTAAAGGGCAGGATGATAGTTGGCTTGTAGATGGTCCCTATGCCTAAAAAAAGCTGGAGCGATAAAGAGAAAGTAACCAAGAGGAGCAATGATACCCCAGGGCTTTACAAAAGATGATCCTTGAGGAAATTTTCCAAATGGAAATTCAATGACCACTGGCAAAAAACCTTTACCTATGAGAATCCCAAAATACATTAATGCAGTAGCAGCATAACAAATATAAGACCAATAAAGCAGAGACTTGCTTCTTTTGTTGGTAATGAAATAGGCAAGATAAAATGCCGTTGGAGCAAGTGGGGCTACAAAAAAATAGAGCAAATTGTTCCAAAATACCAATGTCTCTACATTTTGGATGCAAGCTCTTACTGTTAGCAGAATGCCCATCATCCCAAAACTAAAAAAGGATACAGTCAAATTGATCCGAAAGACTCGCTGTTCAGCTTCCACTTCCCGCAATTTGGTAAAAGTGATGGTCGCAAGAAAGATCCCAACGAGAAAGGTCAAAATGCCAGGAAGTCCGTAAGGCAATTGAAACCAAAAATACCCCCAGGGGTCCAAACCTTCGCGAACGAAGACTGGAATTTGCAAAGAAATGGGGTCCATTTCATTGTTTTATACAGGGACACTATCTAGGAAAGTGGAAAAACTTATGGAATCCACACAATTACCCCGCAAAAACGCGACAGAATGGCTCTCCCAGGGCAAGTACTTCGAGTTTGAGAAACAACAGATTTTTTACATAAGAGATGGTAGAGGTACGAACCTTTTTCTTTTGCACGGCTACCCCACCTGCTCTTGGGACTATTCTAAGATTTTTTCAGGGCTTATCAGGTATTACAATGTTTCTGTCTTAGATATGCTGGGATTTGGTTATACGGCAAAACCAAAAAAATTCCCCTACTCCATCCACAAACAAGCAGACTTAGTTGAAGCTTACTTGGACAAGCAAGCGATCAAAAGAGTTAGATTTGTCTTTCATGACTATTCTGTCTCCATCGGCCAAGAGCTACTGGCTCGTTATAAAGAACGCGGAGAAAAGTCTCCCTACAAGATAGATGGTGTTCTATTTCTTAATGGAGGATTGTTTCCTCAACTGCATAGACCTACAAGAATGCAAAAGCTTCTTTCCATTCCATTTTTAGGAGGGATTTTGATTCGCTTCCTAACAGAAGAAAAGTTTGGTAAGGCACTCTCAGAAGTATTTGGTTCTAAGACAAAACCTTCCGAGAGAGATATTGGTTCCTGGTTCAAGCTCGTGCAATACCCAGGTAAGGTAAAAATTTCACACAAATTGCTTCACTACATCAAAGATAGAAAAGTACACCAAGAAAGGTGGAAAGATGCCCTAGACAGCAAAGATGTTTCTTTGCATTTTTTGTTAGGTGAGGATGACCCTGTTTCTGGGCAACATGTCTCGGAATACCTTCGATCCAATCAAAAGGAACACTGGACCTTGCAAACGCTTCCTGTGGGACACTACCCTCAATGGGAAAGCCCTGAAGCTGTGTACCAAGCTATTCGAGAAAGATTTCCGACTTGATAGATTATCAATTGGATTCATCGATATCCGAATTGAAGTCATTCGATATATCTTTGATCTTGTAACGCACGTCCACCTTTTCAGGAGAGACCTGGAGAATCTCAATTCCTTTGAGCTCCTTGGATTTGATCAACCGAATCTTTGACACTTGCGGTGGTTGGTCCCTAGATCGGAGCGATTCGTAGGTGGCATTGCAAGGAACGGAAGCTTGGATTCCTATCAAAATTTGTGCCGAACGGAATGGTTTGGAAGAAAAGTATCTAATGCTTACTTGATCTTCGGAAAGTTCCGCTTCGAGCCGAGGATCAAGTCCATTGCAATTGATGGGAATCCCACTCACAGTTTGTTCCCCAGTTTTGTAAGTAGCTGGAATGATGTTTACATTGACATTAATATCTTTGGCTCCTATCGCTGTTATGCCTTTGGGAAGCTCTGGCATTTTGAATGATTTGCTAAAAGCCTCTTTCTTATCGTTTAAATTGATTTCAGGCAATATTATTTTGTTAATTTTTTCCAAGTCTTGGGGCTTGCCAGTTAGAGTAACCTTTGATGGTGAAATGATTTGAGTAAGCTTCTCAAAATTAGGTGGAGGCTGACCTTCAAACATCGCCTCAAAGAGAACGACCTTGGAACCTCGACTTTCTACTTCTATAGGTATTGTTCTGCGAAGTTTGGTTACTTTGAGTCCACTTTGGATTCCAACAATCCTTCGAATCGGAACTTCTGTAACTCCTAATTTGATATCTTCGATATCTACTACGGCTTTGAGAAATTGGGAATAGTAATTCACCACATCCTTGAGTCCCTCTACTCTTACCTGAACAGTTTTTTCAGGGGGCTTCGTGAAGAACATATTACCTGTTAGCTTAGGATATTCAACTGGAATGCTTACTGTTTTGATAAGTATTTTGGAATTTTGCAAATTAATATAAAAAAGAGTGGCAAGTATGAGTGAAATCGCCTTTGCTTTCCAATTCCGAGACAATCCAAATAGAATGCGACTTATCATGATTTGACTAACTCCATGAGTTTCATGAGCAGATTACGAAGCTCTAGTGGTTTCACATTGTGAATCATCTGCCCTTCATGGCATACAGAGACTTCGCCTGTTTCTTCGCTAGTCACAATTACAACGGCATCAGTCTCTTCGGCAAGACCTAATGCGGCTCTATGTCTTGCACCCATAGTAGAATCTTCCATATGGCTTGTCATTGGCAGGTAGGATGCGGCAGAAATGATTCGGTTCTGTTCGATGATCACTGCTCCATCATGCAGAGGAGTATTTTTTGAAAAAATCGTGAGAAGTAGTTCCTTGGTTACTTGGCTATCCAATGGAATTGCAGATTCAGCAATATCTTTGAGACTGATGTCTTTTACAAGGACAATCAAGGAACCCACCTTTTGGGAGGACATTGTTCTAACAGCCTCGACTATTGGATCTAGATCAAATACAGGTTTCAAAAAGAAAAACCTCAATAATTTGACCCTCGCCAAATCTCCTGTTAGTCGTCTTAGTTCAGGTTGCAACAAAACTATGATGGCAAAAACTAAGGCTGGTCTGATATTCGTTAATATCCATTCCAGCAGTTCCAAATTGAAAAACTCAGCCAATGATCCAGAGATCCAGATAATAGCAACTCCGAGAAGCAGTTGTATACCTCGGGTACGACGAAAAGTCGTATAGGATTTGTAGATCAAGAAGGCTACAATGAGAATATCAAATCCAATAGAGAGGTAGTTCTTTGTCCAAGGGATGCTATAAATCCCTCGAAAAAAAGTCCAGTCAGAGACCGAGAACATCAAACATATCGTAGAGACCCTTAGTTTTATCCCGAAGGAATTCTCCAGCTCTTACTGCCCCGACTGCAAAGGTCTTGCGATCTTGAGCTTTGTGGGAAATCTCTATCCTTTCTTCTGGCCCAAGGAAATAAACGGTATGATCACCTATCACCTCCCCCCCTCGCATGGTATGAACAGCTATCTCCTTCTTTTCTCTTTCGGGATACATTCCATGTCTTCCGTACACAACGTCTTCTTCTTTTCTGTTCAGAGTTTCCAAGAGAACCTCTTTGATTCTCTGAGCGGTTCCAGAAGGAGAATCTTTTTTGTGCCTGTGATGGATATCCAGTACTTCAATATCAAAATCAGTAGCGAGTACTTTTGCCGCAATCTGGGTTAGACGAAAGAGCAAGTTGACTCCCACAGACATATTGGGCGAAAACACTATTGGTATTACTCGGCTAGCTTCCTCGAGGGATCTTTTGTCGCTCTCGTTGATACCTGTGGTTCCCACAACGAATGGGATTTTGGAGGCTTTTGCGAGAGAAAGATGACGCATAAATGCAGAGTGGATGCTAAAATCGATCAAAACATCTGCCTTGCCAGAAACATCTCCTCCATCTGTCGTAAAAGGTACTTTGGATTCTTTGGTGCCAGCGTGCAAACCAGAGTCCATGCCCAAAAAAACTGAACCTTCCTCCACAACTGCCAAGGAGAGCTCCGCAGTGGGGTGGGTTGACAAGATCTGGATTATGGCTCGCCCCATCCTTCCGCTAGCACCAAACAAACCAACTCTGTATGCCACTATTCGTATCCCTTTGATCTGAGATCTAGCACGAGTTTTTTGAATTCCTCGGCTTGGGAACTCTGGCTTAGAGATGTCATTGGGAGCCGAAGCTCATTTTCACAATAGCCCAACCAGTGCATAGCCGCCTTGATTGGGATGGGGTTGGTTTCGAGAAATGCTAACTGGAAGACAGGCAACAGCATGTAGAACAATTTTTTCGATTCCTCTGTTTTGCCAGAAACGTAGGCGTCCACCATTTGATGGCAAGTCTTCGGAAAGGCATTGGACACTACACTCACAACCCCCTTGCCTCCGATAGACAAGACTGGTAGTGTTAGGTTGTCATCTCCGGAAAGGAGATCTATATTGGGAACCAGTTGTAAGACCTTTGCCATCTGACCTAGATCTCCCGTTGCCTCCTTGATACCTTGGATGTTGGGTAGCTCCGCCAATCTCTTGACGGTTTCGGGCAAAAGGTTCACTCCCGTTCTTCCCGGAATGTTGTAGAGCATGACTGGTCGGGACGATGCCTTCGCCACCATGGAAAAGTGCAGGAATAGTCCTTCTTGGGTCGGCTTGTTGTAATAGGGATTCACACTGAGGATCCCATCTACCCCCACCTTACAGGCAAATTCCGTAAGCTCCACAGCTTCTTCGGTCGAGTTGGAACCAGTTCCCGCAATAACTTGCAAAGCTCCTTTGGTTTCGCGGATTGTTTCCTGCAGGAATTCCTTGTGCTCCGCATGGCTTAGAGTGGGGGACTCACCTGTAGTGCCGCAGGGAACGATTCCCCTCACTCCAGAGAGCCGTTGTTTTTCCAGAATCTTGGAGTAGGCCTTGTAATCAATCTTCCCCTTTTGGAAGGGAGTGACTACGGCAGTATAAACGCCTTGGAACATAAAAATAAAATGCTCAGTTGCGCAGATTTGGCAATTAAAATCTATGTCTAGGAAATGGACGGTATCCGACTGGAGTTCTGGGGCTGGGGGTGCTTGAGTCTTTTCCTACACTACCTATTTTTGCGCTCCCAACTTGGCTTTTTGGACGTTCCCAATTCCAGGAGTTTGCACGACAGCCCCACCAAAAAGTCCGCGGGCATCGTATTCGGGCTATTATTTGGGATTGGGCTTTTGGCTCTAGCTCCCGCAGAGGCTAGATGGCCCACCCTTCTCGGTTTTTCTTTGTTTTGGGCTTTGGGGCTTTTGGATGATTTTTTGGGGCTTCCTGTCCTCCTTCGCCTCTTTCTGGAATTGTCTTTTTTTGTCTTTTGGCTCTATTTTTCCCAAAAATCCCTCCAATTTTTGGGCGTTCCATTTAGCGGACTCTTTGTTCCCATCGTTGCTATCCTCTTCGTCTATTTTATCAATTTGGTCAATTTTATGGATGGTATGGATGGTTATGCGGGGCTGAACTTTTTGTTGTTTTTGGCTTTCGCTCCTGGGCTCTTCTCCTTAGGTCCCTCTACTCAAACTGTTGCCTTTGTCTTTTTGTTTTCCTTTTTTGGATTCCTGGTTTTCAATCTGCCCCATGCTAAATTTTTTATGGGTGACGTTGGCTCTCTTTCCTTGGGATTTTTTTGGGTGACTCTTCCCTTTTTGGAGGATTCCTCTTCTCCCTTTGAATTGAGCCAGCTCTTCTACTTGTGTCCTTGGTTTTGGATCGATGGAACTTTTACCATAGCCAAAAGACTGTTAGAAAAAAAGAACATCCTCCAAGCCCATAGAGAGCATATCTACCAGAGACTAACAGCTACTAAATTAGGGAAAAGGGGATCTTTGGTAGTTTGCCTTTTCTTATCCCTGCCTGGTCTTTTTTGTGGGATCTATTTCTTGGCTCTTCCACCAGACAAAAGATTCCTGGCTTTGGCTTGCGTTCTTGGTTTTTATATTTGTCTTTATTTTTGCCTCTCGCGGTTTCTAACTCGGCTTTCCTCCCAAAATTTTCTTGGACAGGCTCATCCCTCCGAGGAAATCTGAGACATGTCCCAAAAAGAAATCTTTCTTACAGTTCTAAATGGTTTTCTCATAGGAATTGCAAACCTCATTCCAGGAGTTTCGGGTGGCACTTTCGCCTTAGTCCTTGGGCTCTATGACAGACTTCTCCAAGCCATAACCTCCATCGGGCCCAAAACAGCAAAAGCGGCATTAGACCTAATCCTCTTCCGCCCTGGATCGGGCAAGAGTTTCCAGGAAGAACTCAAACGACTGGACGCTTTGTTTTTGGCAGTACTTGGAGGAGGTTTGCTTTTGTCGGTGGTCATTGGGGCGAAACTCATCCAGTACCTCCTCTTAGAGCAACCCCTCCCCACCTTGGCTTTGTTTATTGGACTAATCCTCCCTTCTCTTTCTGTACCCTACAAAATTATGGAGAATCCCCATTGGAAAGATTGGCTCTACCTAATTCCTGGGATACTGTTAACCTTTCTTCCGACTCTTTTTATGGGAGAAGTGACTGGTTCCGAGAGCCCGTTCCTAGCTTTTTTGACAGGAATGATAGCCATTTCAGCCATGATACTGCCAGGCATATCAGGCTCTTATATTATGCTCGTATTAGGTGAATATCAAATCGTCATAGCCAAGCTTTCCAATGTAACCAAATTAGATTCTCTTATTTTCCTTTCTGCTTTTGGGTTGGGTTGCCTTGTTGGTCTACTTGCTTTCACTCATGTCGTCAAATGGCTACTAGACCACCACAAGTCTAAAACCATGGCATTTTTGATTGGATTGATATTGGGCTCTTTTTTCATCCTATGGCCTTTCAAGAACTTTTCAGAAGCACAAACCATTGTTGGACGGAAAGGTGAAGTAAAGCGAGATATCCAAATCGCGACAGCTACCAATCGCTATCCGAAGGACGGAGAAGAGACTGCCATCGCTAGTCTTGCCATTGCCATCGGGGCGGGGCTTGGGCTTGGGCTCCATCGTTTGGAAAAAAAACTCTCCTCCCAAAACTAGAACTTCAAAGCGAGAGACAAACTTAGGGTTTGGGGGTGAGAGCTCTGGCTTCCAGTTCGTGGAAATCCTCCACGAACTAGAAAACCAATCAAGAAAGATACCTTTGCTTCGATCAAAGAAAGAAAACAAAAGTCATGAGAATAAATACAGGTACCAAAATTCCTATGGAATACACCAAGTAACCGCCAAAGGAAGGCATTTTGATCCCATTTTCTTCTGCCACGGACTTCACCATAAAGTTAGGTGCGTTGCCGATGTATGTATTGGCTCCCATAAACACAGCTCCCACAGAAATCGCTTTGAGAATCGATTCCAGATTAAAACTGGTAAGGTTCTGGCTTTTGAGTGCGGCAATCGCGGTTCCGAAGGCTTCAGGAGCCCCGTCCCATGAGTGTGTGGAAAGGTAATAGAACTGCTCCGTGGAAAGCCCATACAGCCCTGCCGCCAAAGAACCAAAAGTCAGGTAGGTTGGAGCGTTGTCCAAAACAGAAGAGAAAAATCCCGTTGCCCAGAAGAACTGCCACTCGGTATTGACTCCCAAGGACTTCCCATTTTGCTCCAAAAGAACCAGTGCTGGTATCATGCAAATGAAAATCCCGATGAAGAGATAAGCCACTTCTTGGATGGGGTGGAGAGTGAAGTTATTGAACTTGCGAAACTCTTCTTTGGAAGTGTACTTGGATGCCAAAATAAGAAGTACGAGAACTGCTTCTCGTACAAACCCAATGTTGTGGTTTTCTTTGATGGCGGGGATGTAGTTGCTATTGAGGAAGGCAACAGATAGTACCACACCCAATAGCCAGACAAAATTGACTTGTCCTTCGATCGAAAAAGGAACCGCAGCCTTGGCATCTGTCTTCTTGTCAGAGAAGGTCTCTTTTTTGTAGGCGATAGAGTCCCAAATGAAGTAGATCACGAGTAAGATGGCTCCTGCAAAGAGCATGTCTGGCAAAAGGCTAAAGGTCCAAGTAAAGGGTACCCCTTTGAGGTAGCCTAGAAACAAGGGCGGATCCCCGAGGGGAGTGAGAGAACCTCCGATGTTCGAAACCAAGAAGATGAAGAAGACCACTGTATGGACGACATGCTTTCTTTCGGAGTTGGTTTTGAGAAGGGGACGGATGAGTAGCATCGAAGCTCCCGTAGTTCCGATAAAAGAAGCCAGACCAGCCCCGATAAAAAGGAAGATAGAGTTGTTCAAAGGGGTCGCTTTGATATCACCTTTGATCACGATCCCCCCAGAGATATAAAATAGAGATCCTAGAAGTATGATAAAAGGAACGTAATCAAAAACCACTGTGTGGATGATTTCGTGGGAGTATCCTTTGGATAGAAGAACCACTAAAGAAAATACACCCAAGACTCCTGCCACCAAAAGCTTATTATTGTTATTTTCCCACCAATGTGCTGTTGCATGAGAGGCAATGGGAAGTATAGCGATAGAAAGTAAGATCAAAACAAAGGGAACTACAGTCCAAGGTGCTAAGGCTTCTTTGGCATGCTCTTCGGCATGATGGGATTGAGTTTCCTCTGTGGGTGTGTTAGGCTCTTCAGCGAAGGTGGAGAACAATGCTCCACTCAATGCAAACAAAAGAGCCAAGGTAAGAATTCGGTTTCGGATCATCACGACTGTCCTTGGAAATTTTTGAACAGCCTACCCAAAATCCTAGGAAGGTGACACTAAAAAAATGAAGATTCTCCGATTTTTAGAGGTTTTAGCCCCGAAAGCCCCTGAGCTTGGAAAGCAGCTTGGGTCTCTCGAAGGGGGGCATCGAGCCTTTCGTCCGAGAGAACAAAAGTACCATAGTGCATGGGAACCATTTGCTTTGCTTTGAGATCCACAAAAGCCTGGACAGCCTGGATGGGATCTACATGGACGGGGGACATAAACCACCTTGGCTCATAGGCTCCAATAGGTAGGATGGCCACATCCAATTCGGGAAATCTCTGTCCGATTTCCTTGAAATGGGTGTAGTAGCCCGTATCCCCTGCAAAATAGACTTTGTGCTTCTTGCCTTGGAAGACGAAAGAGCCCCAAAGGGATTCGTCCCTGTCGTTCAAAGAACGACCGCTAAAGTGCTGAGTGGGCGTAAAGATCACTCCAAGATTTTGGAAGGTTCTCTCCTCCCACCAATCGAGTTCTTCCACTTTGGCAATGCCTTCAGACCTTAGCCATTTGGCATTTCCAAGTCCAATGTAAACTTGGGGGTGGAATCTTTTTTCTAATTCTACCAAAGTTGGCAAATCCGTGTGGTCGTAGTGGTTGTGCGAAAGAACCACCAAGTGAATGGGTGGCAAATTGTCCAAATCCAATCCAGGAGGAGTGTATCGCTTGGGACCTGCAAAGGATACAGGCGAACACCTCTCACTCCATATAGGATCTGTTAGGATATTAATTCCGTCAATCTGAACCAAATTCGTGGCATGGCCAATCCAAGTGACACTCAAGCGGCTGGAGTTGTCACGGAGCGCTTTGCCGTCATTCGGAACAATAGGAAAGGGAGCATAGTCCTCCGGGTCGATACTGTGTGGGACTTTCCACCGAGTCATGCCCCATTGAAAAAGGGAACCAAATCCGTGTTTTATGAATGCCGGGTTGGGATTTTGGAAGCCCCCGCTTGGGTTGTGGTGGAGAGGGAGATTGTCTTTCATGGATTGGCAGTGACCGAAGAGAAAGCCGACAACCACCATCAAATGCAAAGGTTTCATTCTTGGCAAATTTATTTGTTCAGTTCTTTTTGGATGATCTCATCAAAACGCTCGAAGGGCAGAGCTCCTGATACGAAAATCCCATTGATAAAAAAGGCTGGTGTTCCATTGACACCTACCTTTTGGCCATCATCGATATCTTCTTGCACTTCCTTTTGGAGCTTAGATCGGTCTTTCATGCATTCTTGGTATTGCTCTTTGTTCACTCCTACCTTGGTCACCAGATAATCTACATTAGCTTGAGAAAGGTTACCAGAATTTTCGAAAAAAGTATCGAAGACTTGCCAATACTTGCCTTGTGGAATGGAACAGTTAGCCGCTATGTGGGCATACATGGCATTTTCATGGAAAGGAAGTGGGAAGTCTCTGACAACCCATTCGATTTCTTCCTTGTACTTCTCGCGAAGCCGTCTGTTGACCTCTTGGCTACGTCTGCAGTAAGGGCATTCAAAATCGGCAAATTCAATCACAGTGATCTTGGCGCTGTCTTTCCCCAGAGAAGGGTTGTTCTTTTTTTCAACGGGGATACGCATCTCTTCAGGCTCCTTCAATAGAAATTCAACAGGGTACTTCGCCAGAATTTCTTTGTAAAGCCTTTGCATGTGCTGTTCTTCTTGTTGGTTCTTGAGTAGATTTGCAATCTGGTCTTTGACCTGCGGCAAGGGCTGTCCGTTGAACTGAGATTTGTAGGTGTTGTAGACGGTCGCGATCTCGGTATCCGAGGGTTCTGTAGGAACAAATCCTTCCTTCAAGACTTCGCTTGGTTTGGTGTTCTTTTCTTGGGCGACGATCTCGAAGAGCTTTTCTTGGGCGAACTCACCCAGGGTATTCTTGAGAAGGTTGGTGTATTCGGTCTGGAATTTGGAATAGAGGATGGGGGAAGATTTTTTGACATCGCTTAGGTCGTATTTTTTGCCTGCGACAGAAACCGCACCCGAATTGGATTTGTCGAGGATGTAGAAAGAAAGAGC
>Ga0169931_10000635_pt1 | contig 58427 bp, 47 predicted proteins | sample Kivu_15m_20L_FD_129675 | JGI IMG/M metagenome (GOLD analysis project Ga0169931, IMG submission 129675) | Freshwater microbial communities from Lake Kivu, Western Province, Rwanda to study Microbial Dark Matter (Phase II) - Kivu_15m_20L... | ecosystem: Environmental > Aquatic > Freshwater > Lake...
GCATTGATGACGGTCGTGCTGGTGCGCTCATACTCGCGGATCACTGGCAGGACGTCCGAGGAGCAGGAGACGAAGACGCCGGGCAGCGTTTCGCGCAATACCCGCTCGGCCGCCTTTTCGTGGGCTGGGTTTGCATAAGCATGGAGGAAACAGATCGCAACCGACTCCACACCCTCTTCGTGGAAACGCTCGGCCGCTGCACGCACGCTCGCCTCATCGAGGGAACGGCGCACTGAGCCATCTGGCGCCATTCGCTCGAGCGCCTCACGGCGCAAGCGCCGCGGGACCAGCGGATCAGGCTTCTGATAGTTGAGCGCATACATTTCCGGGATACGCAGGCGGCGCATCTCCAGCACATCCCGAAAGCCCTCGGTCGTGAGCAGCCCCGTCACCGCGCCCTTGTGCTCGAGGATAGCGTTGGTGGCAACCGTTGTTGCGTGAATGACCCGCTCAAGCGCGGCGGGCTGCACGCTCGCCTTCGCAAGAACAGCCTGAATTCCTTCGGCGATGCCGCGACCAAAGTCGTCTGGCGTCGTGAGCGTCTTATGAGTGAACAGATCGCCCGTATCGAGGGCGAGAAGGACGATATCCGTGAAGGTGCCGCCAATGTCGACGGCCACACGATGCGTTTTTTGAGTGATCATGGTTCCAGAATGATTCGGCCGCGACTGTTCTGCCCGGCCTCTATGAGTCGATGCGCCTCGGCAGCCTGCGCAAGTGGAAACACGCGGCTCACCTGCGCGCGAAGCGCGCCCTGCCCCGCCAACGCCACGACCGCTGCATTGGCTTGGGGTTTATCGACGATATGAGCCTGCACTGTGCGCACACCGTACTGCCTGGAGAGGTCGCGAAAAGGGCTCGCTATCAGCCAGGCAAGGATGCCGCCCGGTCGCAACACCGGGTAGGAGCGCTCGTGCAAGCTACCGCCGACAAGGTCGAGTACCAGGTCGATTTCTGATAAACGGTCCCAGGCTTCGTCCCGGTCGTAGGCAAACGCCTCGTGCGCGCCAAGGCTAAGCACATAGTCGCGATTCCTGGAATGGCAGGTTGCGGCGACCCATGCACCCAGGTGGCGAGCGAGTTGTATCGCCATGCCGCCGATCGCTCCCGAGCCGCCGTGCACAAGCAGGCGCTGCCCTGCCTTGACTTGGCCAGTGTCCATGAGAGCCATCCATGCACAGGTGCCCGCGTGCATCAGCGCAGCACCCTCGAGAAACGAAAGCTTCTCCGGCATTCGTACCACGCTGTGCGCATCGCGCACGATGTGCGTGGCGTAGCTTCCCTGCACCGTGCGCTCGGCCACAAAGCACACGCGATCACCAACCTCGGCATAGTCGACGCCCACCCCCAGCGCGACGATCCGTCCTGCTCCGTCACGTCCCGGTATGCAGGGTAGCGACACCGGGAAGATCGTTCGAAGCAGTCCGGCGCGTAGCTTCGCGTCACCCGGCGTAACGCTCGCCGCAGCGATCTCGACCAGCACCTGGCCTGGACCCGGCACAGGAACCGGGCGCTCGGCCATAGCCAGCACCTCGGGTGAACCGAAGCGCTCGAACTGAACGGCTTTCATCAGAAAAATTCCAGGAGCGCGGTGTCAGGTGATCGAAGGAAGCCAGGTCGCCAACTTGGGGAAAATGAATATTGCAGCCGTGATGGCGAAACCGAACAGAACATAGGGAACGGCAGCCGAAATTACCTCGCGCATCGTGATCTCAGGGGGCGCAACACTCTTCATGGTGAACAGGAGCAGCCCGAACGGCGGCGTCAGCAACCCGATCTGCATGCACATGAGAAATAGGACCCCGAACCAGACCGGGTCGATACCCAGACTTTTGACCAGAGGCATGAAGAGCGGAACGGTCAGCATCATCATGCTCGCCTGATCGAGGAAAAGGCCCAGCGCCAGGAGAATCGCCAGCATCCCCGCAACCACCACACCTGGCCCCAGTTCAGCCTTCGTGACCAACTCAATCAGACCGCTCGTCGCGCCCGAGAAAGCGAGGATCTGGGCGAAGGTGGTCGCACCCAGAATAATGAACATGATCATGCCGGTTACCAGCGCAGTCCCGATCAGCGCGGCCTTCAGCGCCTTCATCTTCAACTCGCGAAACAGCGCCGCCACCACCATGGTTGCCGCAGCACCGATCGCCGCCGACTCGGTAGGCGTGGCCCAGCCCATGGCCATGCTGCCAATAACCGCGGCAATGATGGTGCCGAGCGGCAAGACATGAAGAACGAACGGTCGCCAGCGTGCCCAGCCTGTGATGACCGGCTCATCGTCCGATGGCGCGAGCGCAGGATCGCGCCACGCGCGAAACACAATGTAGGCAATGAATACACCACTGAGAATGATGCCGGGCACCACGCCACCCAGCAGCAGATCCGAGATTGAAATTCCAGCGAGACCGCCGAGCAGCACCGCCAACCCCGAGGGCGGAATCAGCATATCTACCCCTCCAATTGCCATGATGGGTCCCATGGCGAGCTTCCGGTCGTAGCCGCGCTTGAGCATCTGCGGCAACAAAAGCGACCCGAGCATCGCAGTGGTGGCAATCGTGGAACCAGAAATCGCTGAAAAAATTGTCCCCGCTACAAGTGCGATGACCGATAGGCGTCCAGGCACGCGTCGGATGAGTGTCGCCACGGCGTCAATGGCCTTTACCGCCAGCCCGGTATGAAAGAGCACCTCACCCATGAGGACAAAAAGCGGAATTGGCGTGAACGCAAAATTCGACACCGACGCGGTCATGTTACGCGCCAGCTGCGACAGGCCGCGTTCGCCCCCCAGAAAGAACCACGCGCCGACAGCGTTCACGGCAATAAACGCAACAGCCACGGGTATGCCCAGGGCCATGAGCGCGAGCACGCCCAGTGCGAGAAGTGCGAGAACAGTTGGCCAGTCCATTGCCTCAGCCTATAGTTGGCCGCCTTCAACCCGGGCCTGGCGAGGGCCCAAGGCCACGCGGCGCAAGCGAAATAGGAATTCCACCGCAACGAGCGCGAACATGAGCGGCAACGGCCAGAGCACCCACCACTCCGGGATCGTGAATTCCTTGACGATCTTGGTGCCCGACGAGTGGCTTGCAACGAGCACGCGCCATCCATAGGTCACCAGCAACAGCGAGACGGTGAAGCCGATTGCGTCGCAGGCGAGCTCGCAGACCCAGGCAAGACGCCGCGGCAGATTCACGAGCACCACATCCAGACGCACGTGCCGACCGAGCCGCAACAACCAGGGCGCGGTCAGCGCTGTGATAAGCAGCATCGCGTACTCAGACAACTCCATGTCGCCTTCAACATGTCCCCCTACCAGTGCTCGTAGCACCACTGAAAGGGTGAACATGGCCATGACAGCGAAAACCAGCCCCGCCGCCACGGCAGCGCAGGCGGCAAGGAGCCGGCCGTACGCTGCTTCCAGTGCGTTCAATTCGTCATCAGCTTGCGGATCTGCGGGATAAGTTGCGGGCTAAGGCCCTGCAACTCGTTCCAGAACGCGTCATGCGCGCGGTTTCGAAGCTCTGAGCCCACGCTGACCACCTGCACACCCGCCTCCTTCTGGAACCGCTCCTCGTCGGCACGCGACTCGGCACGCCACTTCGGCCATTCGGTATCCATCCAGGTAGCCATTTCCATCAGGAACTTCTGCTGGCGCGAATCGAGCGACTTCCACTTGTCGAGATTGATCATGATGTTGACGACCGAGCTGTAAAAGCCCGGGTCATAGCGAAACTTGGTGAGCTTGAGCCAGCCCAGATCCTTCAGGCCAAGCATCGGCCACACGTAGCCCTGCACCATGTTGCGTTCCAGCGAGGTGTACACCTCGGTCGGGGCAATAACCACTGCACGAGCGCCCACAGACTCCAGGAAGGCCTTCTGTGCAGGGGAGGTACGCAGCGTCATACCGTCGAAGGGCTTGGCGCGATCAGTCAATGCCGCCGGGCGGTTGGTGTAAACGTTGAAGTTCACCCCGTCGCCGAAACCAGTCAGCAACATCACATTCATTTTTTCAGCGTGGAGTCGGTTCATCAGATCCCAGGCGCCGTTTAGCTTGAGTTCGGCCACCGACTTCTCAGACAGCGTCATGGACTCGGCCTCAATCAGCGATCCACGATAGAAGGTGGGCGGGCCTGAGTGCAGGTCTACCACGCCAGTCTTCACGGCGTTAGGTTGCTCCGGCAAAGGAATCGCCTCGGGGCCAACCAGGACGATCTGGACAATGCCCTTTCCGCGCCGGTTCACCTCATCCACCCAACGTTTGGCGGGTATGCCAAAGCTCTGGTTTGCCGGCAGGAAGCTGGCCATGCGCAGGCGCGCCTCCTGGGCCTCCGTGGTGGTGTGCAGCGTCAGTGAAAATGATAAGGCAGCAAGCGCTAGTGCGAGCTTCTTCATGACCCCCCCTTATTCGAAGATACGGATACCGAGCGGAGCCGACTTCCCGCCATTGGTGGGCGAGGTGTCGGCGGGACAGGCTGAGACCGCGGCGAGGACATCCATCTCGGCGCGGAGTTCGATGTAGTCGTGTCGGGTGACGGTGGTTGGTCGGATGGTGAACCGGCCGTCAGGATGCAGATCGACATTCATGAACACATTGAAGACATCCATGACGTCGTCGCCCGTCATCCCGTAGGGCGCGAGCGCCTCGGCAAGGTTTTCCTGACAGGATCGATGTCCGTGCGCGATGCCATCACGCAAGGCGTAAAGCTTGGTCGAGCAGCGACCGCCGTTATTACCCCAATGGTTAGCATAGGTATCTTCGAGAACGGTAAGCATGACGTTCTCGCGCGGAGGCTTGGAGTAGAAATATCGAAAGCTCTTGGCGGTACCGGTGCCAAGGATTCCGTTAATTGCCCAGCTCTGACCGACATGGAACCATTCGCGGTAGTCGCGCGCGTTGTAGAACACGCAGTCGCCGACCTGACCATCTTCCATTGGGAAGATTCGGAATACCTGGCCGCGCTTTACCTCAAAGGCACGCCCGTGACGGGCGGGAATGACAAATTCGCTGGCGACCTTCATGTTGCGATAGACCTAGCGTCCCTGGCGGGACCCGTGACAAAGCCCGACGGGCGGGAAAAACGAGTGATGAGCCCTGGATGCTTTCAAGGTGAAACAAACGCAAGGCGTGTCGAGCCGGAAGACTGCCCGAGTCCAACACACTCATGCTCGCGCCGTCAACAAAAACAGTACGGCTTCGCTGCTTTGACCAATCAACGGGCTATCTGCCGAGCCAGCCACGCACTCGCATAGAGGGAACGCGTGAAGAAGCGCCGCAATCGAAGCGGCATACGGCTCTATAAGGGCAGCCGCTACAGATCGCGCTGCCAGAGCCCGTGCCGCGAGGCTTTGAACTCAACGACATTGCCGCAACCGTCGTGAATCAGCATGATGTTCTGTTCCTTGACGGTACCCGGGAACACGGTTTGTGGCTCAGTATGAAATCGGGCCTGCAACGCGCGCACGCGGTCCGCGATGCGCGTCCATTCCTCGTACGAAATGACAACCCCGAAATGCCGGCATGGCGTCATGACACCAAAGGAGTCGACGTCGGTGGTGACGTGCGAGGCATCGTCAGGTTCGACATGGGTCACCAGGTGATGACCGAAAAAATTCCAGTCGATTCGAAAGTCTGCGCTTCGCCCCTCTTCGCAGCCAAGCACCTCGCCATAAAACCGGCGCGTGTCAGAAAGGTTGGTTACGGGGACCGAGAGGTGAAACGGGGTTAGCGCCATGTGTTCCTCGCGCGGTGCGCTCAAGCGGGCTCGATTGATAGTAGCAGCGCATAGCGAGTCGCCAACTGCCCAGTCTGCTGAATCCAGAATGTGAGTGGCCCCGCCGCCAGCTGAGCCGGCGCAACACTTGCCACGATATTTCTGTTGAGATCCGACGGGCCGAAATGTCCAAAAGCCAGCATTTTTCCGGTGTCAAACCCGGCATCAAAAACAGATTTACGCTGGACAGCAAAGAACGCGATTTTGTCCGGTGAATCATAGAAAACAAATGATGCCGACGATAGTCTGAACCCGTTCGGAATCTCGATGCTCAGGTAGTCAGCGTCACCCGCAACAACGTCGCCGTGAATCAGGATTGAACCCCTGGCGGCCCCCAGCGAAGTGGGCATCATCGGATTGCCAGACGCCTCCATCGAGCCTGTTCCCTGCGCCTGTAAATCAATCGAAACGGGCATGGAAGGGTTGCCGGCAACATCCGTCTGGCGCAGTTGCAGCGATGCCAGCGCATTCCCGGATACCGACAGCGATGTTGCGCGGCCTGCCTGCCACGACCGCCCCTGGTCAAGAGAAAATTCCCAAAGAGCGTTCGGTTCCAAACCCTGGAGCGATAGCTCACGCAGCGCTGCGCTTCCGCCGCTCACGGTTGCCACCGCAGCAGGGGCCATCGTGTCCAACGTACATCTGGCAACAACGATTTCAGACGTGTTGCCCAGATCATCCCTGGCCCTGACCCAAATGGTTTTCTGACCGTCGCCGATCACTTCGAACGAGTTGCCCTCGCCGCGAGTCCAGCTTTTGCCGGAATCGAGCGAGAACTCCCAGCCCAAGCCATCGCTGCTCGACACCGACCATAAGCCCGTGCGCGTCACGCCGTCATCGACACTGAGTCCGGTATCGGTAAACCGGAGAAGCGGCGGCGCGAGAATCACCGATCCGGTTGTCGGGGCTGGCGCTACGAACACGCCTGCCGGGGCGCTCGTCCCGCCCCCCGACCCTCCGCCGCAACCCGATGCAGCAATCGCGCAGCACCCTAAAAAAATGCGCCAGAAACACCGAAGCAAATTCGACGACGCTGACATCACCACCACCTTCCCGCGCTGAATATCCAAACGGATCAGCCTGACGTTGGGACATGACGGCTGTGTGACAGCTGCGTGACGTCACCCGCCTCCGAATCCAAACCGGGAAGAAGCTTTTCGTTGCCAATTCGGCAACGCTTCGTTCTCAAATAAGCGCCTTCTGACAACGCAGCCTGGCACTGAGGCTGCTCTGTAGACCCGCACCAGGCCTTGCCCGGAAATGACCGCACCAAACAGCCCCGAGACCGGGTTGCAGGGGTGCGGTCAGCACCAGTTTGGGGCGGTGAGGTTGCGGCGTGGTGCGTCACGCCCGACCCGTCGTCCATCACGAATGCGTTGTCAATTTCAGGAGCTTGCACATGTCATCAGCGCCCGTAAGGTTCTCCCTCAACCGTTTTCTCACCGCGTGCGGCCTCGGCGTCGCGCTCAGTCTTGCGGGCACCAGCGCACTGGCGCAGACCCCCACCAAAATCAAGTTCACGCTCGACTGGAAAATCCAGGGCGTGCACGCCTGGTTCTACTGGGCCAAAGACAAGGGCATGTTCAAGGCGGAAGGCCTGGATGTTGAAATCGATCAGGGCAATGGCTCGGCGGCGGCGGTCACCCGCGTCATGTCGGGCACGTATCAGGCCGGCATCGGCGACATGAACGCCATCATCCAGAACGCATCGACCAAGCCTGGCGAAGCGCCGGTGATGGTCTACATGGTCTACAACCGCGCACCGTTTGCACTGATCACGAAGGCCAATAGCGACATCAAGTCTCTGAAAGACCTGGAGGGCAAGACGCTGGGCTCGCCCGCCGGCGGTGCTGCGCTCGCGCTATTTCCCGCGCTCGCCAGAAAGAACGGCCTGGACGAAAAGAAGATCAACTGGATCAACATGGCGCCCAACCTCCAGGAGCAGATGATGCTGCGCGGGCAGGTTGCAGCCAGTGCTGTTTTCTCAGCCACCAGCTACATGAATCTGGTGTCACAAAACGTTGATCCCGATAAAGATATTCGCTGGATCTTCTACAACGACCACGGCCTGGACCTGTATAGCAACGGCGTACTGGTTTCCAACAAGCTGCTCAAGGAAAATCCGGCTGCCGTCCGTGGTCTGGTGAAAGCGGTAAACACCGCCTTCAAGCAGTGTGTCAGCCAGGTCGATGCCTGTATCGACAACCTCGCAGTCCATGAGCCGCTGATCAACAAAGACATCGAGAAACGTCGCCTGAACTATGTGCTCAAGACGTCGGTGTTGACCGCTGAGTCGGAAGAACTTGGCCTGGGTGATGTCAAGGATTCGCGCATGACCAGTGCCATTGCGCAGATCGCCGAGAGCTACAACCTGCAGCGACTGCCCACGGTCAGCGAAGTGTTCAGCCGGGCCGCCCTGCCACCCAAGGCTGACCGCACGTTCAAGCCGAGCGGCAAGTGATGCCCCAACCGCACACCGGGGTGCCCGAGAGGGTGGAGCCCTGGTTCATCAGCAATGCCAGCCTGCCGGGAACGGCAGGCCGCTGGCGAATCGGCATCGCGGGTCATCGCATTGCCAGTGTGGTGCCCCAGGACGACGCGGGAGCCGCTGATCTGGGGCGCTCCTGGGATGCCGGCGGACGCCTGGTGTCCCCAGGCTTTGTCGACCCGCATGTGCATCTGGATAAATGCCTGACCACCGCGCGCAGCCCTGGTACTGCACCGAACCTGGACGCCGCGATTCGCGCAGTACGGGCCATCAAGGCGGGCTTCAGCGTGGCTGACGTCGCCGAGCGTGGCCGGCGAGCGCTAAGAATGGGTCTGCAGCACGGCACCATCGCCGTACGCAGCAATTGTGAGGTTGATCGCTCGGCAGGCTTCCGGGCCCTGGAGGGCTTACAGCAGGCCAGCCGCGAGATGGCGTCGCAGGTGGATGTTCAGTTGATCGCATTTCCCCAAGAGGGCTGGTTTGACACACCGGGAACGATTGAGGACGGCGCCGGTACGTTCGTAGCAGAGTCGCTCTCGCGCGGCGTCAAGGTGGTTGGCGGCAATGTGAATGCCGGACTGTGGCCATCCAGTGCCGAGGCGCAGGTGGATGCCACGTTTGAGCTTGCCGCAGCGCATGACTGCGCGATTGATTACCACCTCGACAATGCCGATGTCGCCCACGTGTTCACCCTTCCCTACGTCGCCGACAAAACCATTGCACAGGGCTGGCAGGGGCGCGTCGCGGTGTCCCATATTGCATCGCTCGCGCAGGTCAGCGACGCAGCGGCCGCACAGGCGATCGACAAAGTCCGAGACGCTGATATCAGCGTCTGCGTGTTGCCCACGCGAATTCGCCTGACCCGTGTTGTCGAACTGCTCGAAGCGGGTGTCAACGTGGCATGCGGTACCGACAACCTGCGCGATCCCTTCGTGAGGTTCGGTGACGCTGACCCGCTGAAGGCGCTGCTGCTCCTGGCCCAACTCACCTTCGAACTGAGCGATACCAGTCTGGAGCGTTTATGGACAACCGCCACGACCCGCGCCGCGCGGATGCTGCGACTGCCTGATTACGGTCTTGCACCCGACTGCGCAGCCGACCTGATGGTGATCGATGCCTACAGCGTGCCGCAGGCAATTCGCGAGCAGTCAACGCGCCTGGCAGTATTCAAGGCAGGGATTCAGGTTGCAGGTCCGCTGCATCTTCATCGCGATTGAGAGGCGGAAGACCGTGCGATCGATTTACCGGTACGAACTGAACACGGCATGACTGCCGTTTCGCTGCACCATCAGTACATCGTACGGATCTTTTCGGTTGCCATAGGCAGGCCCGTCCATCCCGGGTGAACCCACAGGCATGCCGGGCACGGCAAGCCCCAGCACCGCAGGCTTCTCGGCAATGAGGCGCCGAATATCTGCGGCCGGCACATGCCCTTCTATGACATAAGACGATACGAGCGCGGTGTGACACGACCCGAACTGCCTCGGCATACCAAGCCGGGCCCGTGCCGCAGCGTTTCCCTCGTCAAAAACAGTGACCTCGAAACCATGCTGCTGGAGGTGGGCGACCCAGTCCTGGCAGCACCCGCAATTGGGATCCTTCCAGACCTGGATCGACACCTTTGCCAGAGGGCGCGCGAAAGCACGACCGCTCAGCCCGACTCCGGCAAGCGCGAGCACCAACCTGCGACGCTGCAGCAGGCTGGAACGGTTGAACATCGACATCCGAATGCCTCTATTCGGCCTTGATACCCGCAGCCCGAACGACCTCTGGCCAACGCTTCAGTTCTTCCTTGATGAAGGCGTCGAACTGCTGCGGCGTCCCGCCGATGATGTCGGCCGCCTGGGCTTCGGTGATCGCAGTGCGGACCTGGGGCACTTGCAGCACCTGATTGAACACCGCATTGATGCGCGACACGAGCGCCGGATCCATGCCCGCCGGCCCAACGATACCGTGCCAGACGCTGACATCGAAACCAGGCAGCGTCGCCGCGGCAGCAGGGACATCCGGCAGCTGGCGCATCGGCCGGGCCGCTGATCCAGCGAGCGGCCGTACCTTACCCTCACGGACCTGGGCGAGCGATGTGGACACCGTGATGACCGCCGTGTCCGCATCACCGCGCAGCAACGCGGTCAGCATTTCAGCGCCCGACTTGTAAACGATATTGACCTGCTCGATACCCGCACGGCTGTTCAGAAAGGCCATGTACAGATGCGTCCAGTTACCAAGCCCTGCCGACGCGAAGTTGAACTTGCCAGGCTGCTGTTTGGCTGCCGCGATGAACTCGTCGAGTGTTTTGTAAGGCAGGCTTGAGCGGACCAGGACCACAGCCGGCAGATTGGCCACATGCACGATTGGCGAGAACGCCGTATGCGGGTCATAGCTGAGCTTGGCCAGTGTGTGCGACACCGCATTGGGACCAACCTCGGCCAGGAACAGGGTGTACCCATCGGGTTTCTCGCGTGCCACCAGGCTGGCCGCAATCGTACCGCCAGCGCCGGGGCGATTTTCGACCACCAGCGCCTGTCCATTTGCGACGCTGGTGAAACCATTGGAAAGGTTACGAGCCAGCGTGTCGGCTGCGCCGCCCGCACCAACCGTCACGACCAGACGTACTGCTCGATCAGGCCACGAGGTACTTTGTGCCGATGCGACGCCCGCCGTAAGCGCGAGGGCTGCAAATGCGCCGGATGCACCCGCCACGAACCGACTGATTGATGTCTTAAGGAACATTGAGGTCTCCCGCGTGCGCGCTTTGCTCGACGCTGCGCTGATTAGGTGTTGGAGCCGCGATTTTGACAACGCGAGGCTGATCGTCCCATAAGACCTAGCGCTCAACGTGGTTGTAGCGCCCGGGACGCTGCCAGTCGAGCGCCGAGGCGGGGTCACGCATGACAGGCTCACGGTCGTTGAGGCATTCACCCGATATCACCCGCTCGTAGACGCCCAGGTAGCGCTGGGCCATCGACTCAGCGCTGAAGCCGGAGGCAAAGCGATGACACGCCTGGGGATCGAAGCTGCGGGCTCGAACGGCGTCAGCGAGCTCATTTCCATCGGTGGACAATACGCCGCAGTCGGGCGGCACCAGCTCTGGCAATGCACCGTAGGGCGTCGCGAAAACGGGTGCGCCAAAGTAAAGACTTTCGATCACCGCAAGCCCGAAGGGTTCATGCCAGCGAACCGGAAAAATCAGACCGCGCGACTGACGCAGGGTGTTGAGCTTGTTCTGACCGCCCACCATCCCCATGAATGACACCCGCCTGGAGAGCGTGATGCGAAGGCCTCGCTTAAGGTTGACCCGGTAGCCACCCATGACAACGAGCGGTACGCCCGCTGCGAGCGCCACATCGATTGCGCCCTGAACATTTTTGACGCGCCAGGCGGCTTTACCGAGGAAGTGAAAAGCCGGCCCACGGGCGACTGGCTGCATCGGACCGTACTCTGACCAGTCCAACCCATTGTGAACGTAGCATTGCGCCTGATGCCGCGCCGCATGGTTGGCCGACAGAAAAACAGTGTTGCGCGGCAGCGGCGCTCCGACTTCCGAGTTTCCGTGCTGAGTGACCAGCATGGGCTTATGCAACTGAAAACCTGACCCTTCGCTGTACTGCATGTGCACAACATCGGTATCGCGAGGAACCAGCGCTCGCCAGTCACCGCCCTCGGGCAGGGTGATCACCTGAGCAAACGGACAGCTGGATCCCGCGTGCACCAGATACGTGACCTGATGCCCCATCTGGGCAAGCGCTTTGCCCAGACCCCAGATCACACGCTCGGTTCCGCCGTAGGCGAAAACCGGAATCACACCGCGATGAACGATCAGGATCTTCACGGAACCATTTGCTATGCCAAAGACTGACCCGATTCAGTCAGCGCTCACGCCTGCCTTACGGATCACGTCACCCCAGCGGTTGTATTCACCCTGGATGAAACTTGCGGCCTGCCTGGCAGTGCCGCCCATCGGTTCGGTTGCCTGCGCGCGGAAGCGCTCGACCACCTCAGGCGAACGCAGTGCTGCGTCAATTTCAGCCGATAGCCGCTCGATGATGGGGGCAGGCGTGGCTGCGGGAACCATCACGCCGTACCAGAGCGCAACCTCAACGCCGGGAAGACCCAGCTCGCGAAAGGTGGGCGCATCGGGTGCCAGCGCATTGCGCTCAGAACTTGCCGCAGCGAGCACGCGCAGCTTGCCCGATTGCACATGCCCGATGAGCGAGGGCGCGCCATCAAACATGATCTGGACCTGCCCGCCCACGAGATCGGTGACCGCGGGACCACTGCCCTTGTAGGGGACATGCAGAAGATCAACCCCGGCCACGATTCGAAACAGCTCGCCCGACAGATGCGGCGCCCCGCCTTTGCCCGACGACGCGAAAGCGATCTTGCCAGGCTGCTTGCGTGCATCGGCGATCAGGTCCTGCACACTGCGCCATCCTGTGCCTGCATTGACCGCCATGATAAGCGGCAGCTTGGCAAGCATTGTGACGGGCGCAAGATCCTTCATGGGATCATAAGGAAGCCTGGTGGCCAGATGCGGCCCGATGCCGTGCGTGGTGATGGAGTTCTGAAGCAGCGTATAGCCGTCGGGTGCCGACTTGGCTACAAAATCGGAGGCAATCGCGCCGCTGGCACCGCCCCGATTCTCAACAACAACCGGCTGGCCAAGGGAGGCAGAGAGTCGTGGCGCGACCGTTCGCGCGATGAAATCAGCCGCGCCGCCGGGCGGCACCGGAACCACCAGCCGGAGCGGTCGCGACGGATAGCTGGCCGACGACCCCGACTGGGCCGAAGCCGCTGACGGTATGAATGCGGTGAGCGTGACCAGTAGCAGGGATGCATTGAAGCGGTATGTCATGGCCGGGTACCTGCGCAGTAAACGGTTAAGGGGCAGAATCACGGTGGAACCTGAAGGGAAACGCAATGCGGATCGTCCTGGCTGAAAACTTCCGTGCGATCTTTTACGCGCCATTTTATGCCTGCCTGGCGCTGGGCTTTTTTCGTGCGCGCGGGTTGGATGTGGTTATGCAAGCGTCGCCCTCGCCGGGTGCTGGAATCGCCGACATGATGTCCGGGTCAACCCATCTGGTGTGGGGCGGCCCGATGCGGGTGCTGAAGGACCGGAACGACAAGCCTGCCGGGCCCGATTCGCTGGTGGCATTTGGTGAAGTCGCTGCGCGCGACCCGTTCTACCTGATTGGGCGGCCCGAGCTGCTGCCTTTCAGCTTGTCAAAGCTCACCGCACTCCGGCTCGCAGCGGTCAGTGAAGTGGTCACGCCGTGGCTTTGCCTGCAACAGGACCTGCGCGATCTGGGGGTTGATCCCGACGCTATCGAGCGCAGCGCAGACGCCCCCATGCAGGACAACCTGAACGCGTTGAAAGCCGGAACCATTGACGTGCTGCAGGCGTTCGAGCCCCTGGTAACGCTTGCCCAGGATCAGGGCATTGGCGTACCGCTTCACGCTGCCCATACTCGGGGGCCCACCGCCTACACAACGTTTCTGTCAACCCAGGCGCATCTGGACCGGCATGGCGACTCATTTCAGGCAATGGCGGGCGCGCTCGAGTCGTTCTCGCCTTGGCTCGCAGCCGAGGGCGTTGGTTCGCTCGCGCAAGTGGTCGGCCATCTGTATCCGCACGTGGCGCCTGAGGTACTGGTGCGAAGTCTGGAGCGGTGCCAGGCGACGCAGATCTGGAGCTGTCGCCCCGAGATTTCAATCGCCGGATTTGATCGACTTGCCCAGAGTCTCGTGTCGGCGGATTTCATCACACACGCAGCCGCCTACCAGGATTGCGTGGCGCCCTGGGCGCGCGAATGCCCCGCCCGCACTCAACCCGTCTAGTTTTTGAAGGAAGCGCTTCCAATGCCCCATGCAACAGTCGGCGATATCCGGCTCAGTTACACGGTACAGGGCCAGGGCGACTGGATCGTTCTGATCGGTGGCTACGCAAGCTCAAACTGGCGGTCGTGGGGCGCCGTGCTTGAGAAGCTCGCAGAGCGCTACCGGGTGCTTGCCTTCGACAATCGGGGTATTGGCGAAAGCGACGCGCCCAATGTGCCTTACAGCACCGAAATGCTCGCCCGTGACACCCTCGGGCTGATGTCGCACCTGGGTATCGAACACGCCCATGTGTTCGGAAAATCGATGGGCGGCGCGGTTGCACAGTGGGTCGCGCTGCTGGCCCCCGACAAAGTTCGCTCGCTGGTCATGACATCCACCACCGCGCGCCCCGATGCCAGAGCAAAAAAAATGATCCGCTGGTGGATGGATACCGCTCGCACGGCAGGCTTTTCTGCGCTGTTTCCCGGCGAGCTCACCTACTTCTACACATCGCACTTTTATGACACGCAACCTGAGGCAATCGCCCGGGCCGAGCGCGCGCTCATCGATGTGCATCGGCCGCTCCATGGTTTTGTGCGAATGGGCGAAGCACTCATCGCACACGACACCTGGGATCGGCTGTCTGATATCAAGGCACCGGCGCTCCTGATATGCGGTGCCGACGACATGATCACCCCCGCATCACATACGGTGGCCATCGGCCGGCGAATGCCCAACGCGCAGGTGCACATCATTGCCGACACGCTGCATGGCGTGATGAGCGAAAAACCGGAAACCTTTGATCTGGTGCTCGACTTTCTAAGCCGGCATTAACACCCGCGTGGCCCTGGTTCAGGTCAGTTTGGGCTCATGAATGCCGCCACATTTCTCGCACCGATACTTGCGCATCAGGCCGAACAGGCGAAGCACCTCGCCCTCCTCGCGCTTTTCAATAGGCACCCCCGCAAACTCGCGGTAAAGCACATGCACATTGACCACAATGCGCTCGGCATCATGCCAGGGTGACCAACCGTCCATCTGGATATCCCAGGCGGCCTCCTCTGCACTCATGCCCGCGTCATAGCGTTTGCGCGTTTCATCGCGAATGTAGACAAAGTAGTCACGCAGGCTCTGCAGGCCTGATCGATCGGTGATGGGGCCATGACCCGGCACCACGGTCTGCACGTCCCAGGACATCATCAGATCCAGGGCGGCAATCCAGTTTCCAATCGGTCCAGCCCAGAGAATCGGGTGGCCGTTCATGAAAACGATGTCGCCGGTAAACACGGTACTGTCCTGCGGTACCCAGACCAGCACATCGCCCCGGGTGTGCGCGGGCCCGACTTCAATCAGGTGAACGTCTTTATCGCCAACCTTCAGATCGAGGCGGCCTTCGAACGTACGGGTGGGCGCCGTGTGTTTGACATCGTCAAAATTGAAATGTCGCCCCATGGTCTCGTACATGAACTGAGCGCCCGGCCCCAGTTCATGTCGCCTGCGAATCATTCCTGACAGCGCCTCCGGCCTGCGAAGCTCCATGTCTTCGGCGCAGGCTTTCGATGCGATGATTTCCGAATCGGCCACCAGCTGGTTTCCGAAAACATGGTCGCCGTTGTTGTGGGTGTTCACGACTCGCGGGATATGCCGGGCCACAGGCGTTGCCGCTCGCATCGAAGCCAGCATCTCGCCTGTCAGTTTCAGATCGAAGAGCGTATCGACGAGCAGGCAGGTATCGCCATCGACAATCAAGCCAGCATTGGACCAGCCCCACGACCCATCGGGCTGCAGATACGCCCACAGTCCATTCCCCAGATCGTGCAAGCCCTTTGAAAACTGCCAACTGGCCATAACGGCGACTCCCAGAAAAAATCGATCAAGGTCGCGATGCTACTCAGGTTGACTGCTTCCTGACCAGTCGGATGCGCGCCTGGGCCGCGGGCTCAGCCGCCGCGTAAGCGGCGATTCCGGCCTCGCGATCGACTGGCACCACCGTATCGAGTGTGGTGCCACCCACCGGCTGCAGGTCGGGCGGAAACATTGCGAGCTTCTGCCGATCACCCAGCCGGATCCGCTCAAGGTCGAGGTCGCGCTCATTGACGCCCGCCACCGGATGCACCGCGACGCCATCGATCATTTCAAGATCGAACCACCAGCGCTTGACCGGGTTTCGCATTCCGTTTCCAACCGCGTCGTCATCGGCTGCAATGGCCGATGCCAGCTCGGGACGCTCAATGGACAACCACATCAGCCGATCGGCCTCCACAGTATCTTCGCGGTTCCAGGGACAGGTCTTCATACAGCGCCCACACGCCGAGCCTTTCATGTTGGTCACGCGATATTTAGTGCACTTCTCAACGTCAGCCTTCCAGATTTCGTAGCCGTTGAACATCACCTTCTGACCGAACGGAATCGCGTTACAGGGACACTCGCGTGCGCACTTGCGGCAGGCCTCGCAAAACGATTGGAGACCGAAGTCGATCGGGCGGTCCACCTCCATGGCCAGATCAGTGGTGAACACCACGCTCTTCGAGCGCGGTCCGATGAATGGATTGAGAATCGTGTCGCCAATCCGGCTCACTTCGCCCAGGCCCGCCATCAGAATCGCGGGGTTATGTATGACCTCGGAGTGCGCGTTGGAATGCGCGCGCGCCGAATACCCCATCCGTCGACAGTGCGCGGCCATGACGCCGGCAATTTCGGCGCCCCGCATGTAGGCGCGCATCGACTGCGATGCCGAAATCCAGTCATCGCCCGAGGCGCCTTCCATGGTCTCAAAGCCCTGGTCGATCAGCATCACGACCGCATACCGGTGATAGGCGGCGATCGGCTTACCCTCGACCTCGTCATGCGAGTAGTACATCCACGGTTCGGCCCGACAGATGCCGACAAAATCAGCGCCCAGGAAATAGCCCAGTGCCTTGATCGAGCGCGCATTGACGCGCGGGTCGGACAGGTCGCCACCGATACCTGTGGGCGACAAGGGCTCACGGATTCCCTGTAACGGCACCATTCCGGCGATCAGGGGCTGCATTCCCAACGCATAGGGATGCTTCATTGGGAACCGCATTCGTTCCCTACGCGGCTTCTCACCCAGATCGCCAGCCTGTGCACGCTTGAAGAAGTCGCCACGCTTGGGCAAACGTTGGATGGAGGGCTCGTCAACCAGGGTTGTAGGCGTATCGCGGCGCTTGATTCGCTCCATCGGATATCGCCCTATATGAAGCGGCCGCTCATCAAGTTCGGCGTCCCACCAGGCAGGCCGTGTCCCGCCGCGTCCCATTCTGACGGCTGGATCATCGGGGACAAGCAGGCCGTTCGGATCGAGCGGCTGATCGGCTGCCATGGCGAAGTTGGTGGTGACCGCGCCCAGACGGAATCCGCGCGTCAGGTAAGGCGCAGCCATCCCGGTTTGTTCCGCGCGGACGACCCCTGCACGCTGAGCAATCAGCGCCAGATCAACTGACGAGGCACCCACTGCATGGCCCGTTGCGGAGAAGCCCATGCGCCGCAAGTACCCTGACAGCACCGCCGCCAGTTGGGTGGCACGCAGGTCGGTACGCGCGACGTTGCTTCCAGCAATCCACGATTCTCCCGGGTCGCCGGGATGGGGCTCGCGACCAAACTCCACTGCGAACACCAGCGCGTCGGTGTGTCCGGCAATCGGGGCGTTGACCCAATCGGCTGCGTCGATCAGACAACACCCGACGATGGTCGCATCGAGAAAATAGGCCGATGCTTTCAGATTGGCCGCACGCAGTTCGGGATCGTGGGGAACCGGCGCAGGCGCGGGCGCGACGTCTCCGACCAGATGCCTGCGAAACAGCGTGAAGTACTCATCCATCACGTGCAACACCGAGGCGTCTGCCGCCTGTGTCCGATCCTCGGGGGGCCTCAGGTCGCGAACCGGATCACAGGTGGCGACCCGATCCAGCGCCTCAAGCGCCAGCGGACCCATCGGGAAAGGACGATCACGGTGAGAGAAAAGACGCATCAAGAGACTCCGTGCACTCAACCGACGCGCTCGAGAAGGCGTTGGGAGACTGGATCTTCGGGATAGCGCGCAATCGACTGTCGATAGGTCTCTTGCGCGACCTGCTGCAGGCCCTGTTGACGAGCCCTCCAGGCGGTTGCACCCAGGCGGGCCAGCACCGCCGCATCGGGCGTGGGGGCAATGGAAGGGTCTGAATCAAGAATGCCCAACAGTTCGAACACCAAAATGGCAGACTGCCGCGACTTCACTGACATCTGGTCAAGCGGGCGCACGCAGAGCCGATGCCCTGCCTCGCGCACCACCGACTGGCTGACACATATCGACGTATCAAACGACTTGTTCGCGAGCTCGAGATACGCCGCCACATTGACGCCATCGCCCAGCACCGTATAGCTCATTCGGTTGGTTGATCCAATATTGCCGACCAGAACTGAATCCGTATGAACACCGATTCGTACCTTCAGCGGTTCCAGCCCCTCGGTGAGCCATTGCCGGTTAAGCGCCGCAAGTCCCTTTTGGATGCGCACCGCCGTAACACAGGCATGCCAGGCGTGATCGGGTACTTCAGCGGGTGCGCCCCAGAAGGCCATGGCTCCGTCCCCGATGAATTTATCAACCGTGCCGTGTTCGGCTTCAACCACTTCGGTGACCAGGCTCAGGTACGCAGAGACCTGCTTCAACAAAGTTTGCGTGGGCAGGCGCTCGCTCAGCTGCGAAAAGCCATCGAGATCGGTGAACATCAGCGTCAGGTAACGACTCTGTCCTCCCAGTGTCAGCGCCTGGCCGGACTCAACCAGGCGCTTCACCAGATCGCGCGGCACATACGCGCTGAACGAGTTGACTGTTGCCTGCAGCGTACTGACCGCCTGCCCCAATGCGCTGATTTCACGCACCGGTGATGGCTCGGGGGCTGACGGTGGTTCGCGCCGAAACATGCGAATCTGATCGACCCGAGCGGCCAGCCGTTCAAGCGGTACCGCCATGGCTCGCGATAGCCCGATGATCAGCAGGATCTGAATGACCAGCGCCGCCAGCCCGAGAAGAAGGATCTTTCGATTATTGTCGTGAAGCGGGCCGGAAAAGTCCGACAGCGGCGCCATCGCCAGCAGCGCCCAGGGCTTGCCGAGCGCGTTGCGTAAATCAAGCGTCAAGGCGGCGACCGGGCCGTCGCTGGTCGAACCCTCCAGAAACATGAGCTGACCGGTGGACTGCCGCCCCTGCGACAAGGCCGCCACCGCGCGTTCAGTCGCATCGAACACTGGCAGTGCGCCGGGACCCGGCGCAGCGCTACGGCTGCTCGCCAACTGCCCGTGAGCCAGAATCTGCCCCCGGTCGTCTACGAGGAAACTCTCGGCGTTCGCGCTCACCTTGCGGTCGCGCATGTGCTTTGCGATCGCTGCGAGCGTCAGATCAGCGCCGACCACGCCTGCTGGAGCGCCAGCCGGACCAAACGGCGCCGCCACGGTGACACCCGTTTCACCGGTTGATGCAAACACGTAAGGATCAGACAGCGTGCGTTCACCGGCGGCAGTGGCCGCCCGATACCAGGGGCGCGCACGCGGATCGAATCCGTCGGGACCCTGCCGTGTTTCCAGCACGCGACCATCCCGGCCAATGAAATCGATGGTTTGTGATGCGGATGCACCGGGCTGCGGATCGCGACTCAGGCGCACGCGAGTGGTCAACGCAGGCGCCTCAAAGCCTTGTATCAGACTGCCGGGTTTCGCACTGAGGACGCCCCGAAAAGCGCCGTCTGAAAAGCCGGCATAAACACCCGTCACCGAGTCGCTGTGCGAGAGCAGATTCTCAAGAAACGCAAACCCGGCGGCCCCCCGTAGAAACTCCGGCTGCGCCGCAGCCAATCCCGCTGCGGCATCGACCATCGTGCGCATGGGATCGATCAGCTCGCGGGTGCGCGACCCGGCCTCATGCAGCGATCTTTCCACCAGTCCGCTCGCGGCCTCTCGAGCAACGCGCTCCGCGGTAACGTAGTTGAAACCGAGCACCGCACCAAACACCGGCACGACCAGGCAGACAAATATCATCACCAGCCATGGGCGCAGACGAATCGTCACGCCCTGGCTCATCGCGCGAATTGCCTGCAAAGCCTCATCGGCGTCCCCAGCTGTCCAGATGACCGGGCCATATACTTGCGGTCTACCGAGACGCTGTCAACACAGCGCTGAAGCCGGTCCATCCATTCATGCTTCTCTCGACTAACTGCTGATGTTGACATTCACCGCGCTCGCATCGCACCCGTGGGCTTATCCCGCCCTGGAGACCATTCACCTTTTCGGCGTTGCGTTGCTGATCGGAAACCTGGTGCTGGTTGAATTGCGCGTCTGGGGCCTGGGGAGCGTGCTTGCGGTTCGGCCGCTTGCCTCGCTCTGCCTGCGTCTGGTCGGGCTCGGGGCGCTCCTGTGCGTCATCACCGGATTATTGATGTTCGCCACGCAGCCAGCCGAGCTTCTTGCCAATCGTGCCTTCACGCTTAAGATGCTGCTGCTGGTGGCGGCTGCAACCAACGCCGTATGGTTCCATCTGCGGGGGTCGCTGGATCGGCTTGACTTCGTGGCCCGTTTTAGCGCTCTGGTGTCATTGCTCATCTGGTTGTCGGTGCTCGCGCTCGGTCGCTGGATTGCCTATGTCTGATGAACCAAACAAGCCTGAATTCGTTTTGAAAGGCCAGTCTATGAACACGACGAATTTCCTTACGCGCCGACTGATGGTTTGCAGCGCGCTGCTGGCAGCGGGTTCGACCGCGTCACGTGCCTGGGCCCATCACGGCTGGAGCAGCTTCGACCAGGAGCAGCCCCTGTATCTGGAAGGCGTCGCACGTCAGGTTCGCTGGCGTAACCCGCATGCCGAGTTCATGCTTGAACCCGACAGCCGGTTGACGCTTCCCGCTGACCTCGCAAGCCGACCGGTGCCTGCGCAGTCGGCACCCGTGGAGGCGGCCCGCCTGCTGTCGCGGGCCAGGTTGCCAGACAAACAGGCGTCACGTTGGGAAATCGAACTTGCGCCGTTGTTTCGAATGTCGCAGTGGCAAATCCCAGCGATCCGGGATGGCGAGCGCGTGGCAGCAGTGGGGTTCGGGCTGCGCGAGCAGGGCGCAACGCCGCTGATGCGTGTTGAATTCCTGTTCCTTCAGGGAAAGGTCTACCCGATGCGATCCAGTCCCGCATGAGTCCAGACGCGAGCATCCATTTCTCATGAATCCGGCCCCCACACACCACCCAGTCCGACAGAAACTCAATGCAGGCGACCCGGTCTTCGGACTGAACGTTCGGCTGGCACGCTCACCGGACATTGCCCGCATTGCCAAGGCAAGTGGCCATGATTTTCTGTTCATAGACTGTCAGCACTCCATTTTCGACCTGGAGTCAATTCAGCAGATCGCGCATACCGCCCTGGCAATCGGCGTTGCGCCAATGGTTCGGGTCCGAAGTATTGACGACCCGGATGTTCCGCTTCTGCTCGACAACGGCGTTACGGGCATTGTGTATCCCGATATCAATACGGCTGAACAGGCGCGTCGTGCGGTTGAAATCTGCAGATTCGCGCCACTCGGAAAACGCTCGGTGGTCGGCGGATATCCGCACTTTGACTACCGTCCGGTTCCGCTCGCGCAGGCAACCGCTGCACTCGATGACGCCTGTCTGCTCGTCTGCATGATCGAGTCGGCCGAGGGTCTGGCCAATCTTGAAGCGATCTGCGCCCAGCCCGGGATCGATGTCATTCACTTTGGCACCAACGATTTCGCAGCGAATATCGGTAAACCCGGGCGCTTTGATGACCCCGAGGTTCGCGAGGCTCAGCTGCGGGTCATCGACACGGCGCGCCGTCATGGAAAATTTGCCGGCTGCGGCGGTAATCGCAGCGTCGAGCGACAAGCTGCGTCGATCGCGGGCGGCGCACAGTTCGTCACCACCCAAACCGACATCGGATTCCTGATGGCAGCGGCAACTCAATGGATCGAGGGGGTAAAAGGAACGATCACACCGTGACGGCTCCTCTCGGCTCGGTGCTCGCGCTGGACCTCTCGCAAAATGTTGGTGGGGCCTTTGCAGGAAGCCTGTTGGCGGACTTCGGCGCGACGGTCCTGGTGGTCGAGCAGCCTGAGGCCGGCACGGCAGTACGCAGGCTGGTGGCGCCGGACGCGGCAGACGCCTGGTGGAACTATGTTGGACGGAACAAATATTCGCTCGGCATTGATACCCGAGCGTCCGGTGCCACCACGCTGATCGACACACTCCTCGCCGCCGCAGACATCGTCATCACTGATGTGGGTCCGCGCGGCTGGCGTGGCAACCGCTGGCTCAGGCGAATCCAGTCAGGGGCCAGTCGTTCACCGCTGGTACTTGACCTCTATGCGTCAGGCAAAGACAGACCAGAACTCTGGCGCGAGGGTGTCTCAGAGATTTTCGCGCCAGCCCTCACCGGTATGTTGAACATGACGGGATGGCCCGATGCGCCGCCCTCATCGGTCGAGGCGCCCGTGGCCGAATCGATGGCTGCGATGATGGGGGTCATGGGTGTACTGGCCAATCTGCGGGCGCGGCGCAGCGGTCAAGCCGCCGCGCGCGTGTCCATCGCCACCCATGAAGCAGTCCAGCGAATGGTCGAGTGGCAGATGCCACTTGCTGCACTCACCGGTACGGTCGCCCGCCGTAACGGCAACAACTTTCCAATGAATGCGGGCATCTCGAACATGCCCAGAACGCTTGATGGCCACTACATCACGTTCTCCGCAGCAAGCCAGGAGGTTGCAGTGCGGCTGCTGACCATGATCGGTGGCGATCAACTCGCGATCGACCCGCGATTCGCGACCGCCGACGCACGCCGCATCCACATGGATGCGCTCTATGAACAGATCGATGCCTGGTGCGCCACGCGAACGCGCGGCGACATTCTTCAGCAGGCGGCGCTCGCCGATGTCGTGGCCGGCCCGATTTTTGATGCGACCAACATTGCGTCTGACCCCGAGATTGCCGAGCGAGGCAATCTCCAGCGGCTGCATGCTCACGACGGTTCGCGCTTTTTGGCCAGCACGCCTGCACCGCGGTTCAGCGGGCAGTCGGGCACGGGACGCTACCGGTCAGCACCTGCGGTCGGGGCCGACAACGCGTTGCTGTCCGGTTTTCCTGGGGTAACCCAACGACGGCTTTCAGCGTGGCGTCGCTCCGGGGCGCTATGGCAACCGGCTAAGGCTGCGCCTGGGTCGTCCTCACCGGGTAATGCGACCCAACGAATCGCTCAACTCATGCAAAGCAGGGTCGGCGTGGCACAGGCGCCAGTCGCCACGCCAACCGCCGGGCCCGTTTCGCTGCCGCTTACCGGGCTGGTGGTCATTGAACTTGGAACCATCATCGCGGGTCCGTTTGCGGGAAGTCTGCTCTCTGATCTGGGCGCCACGGTGATCAAGATCGAGAACCCGCGGCAACCAGACGGACTGCGGCAGTCCGGTGCAAAGGTGGCGGGGCTCTCGATCTGGTGGGGCGTTCAGGCACGCAATAAAAAGTGCATCAGCCTAGATCTGAAGCATCCGAGAGGTCAGGACCTCTTCCGTCAGTTGATCGCTCGAGCTGATGTGCTCATCGAGAACTTCAGACCCGGCACGCTGGAAAAGCTTGGCTGCCCGGTCGAATCCCTGCGGACACTCCGGCCAACGCTGACAGTGCTCAGCATTTCCGGCTACGGTCATGATGTCAGTCACGCACACCGACCGGGCTTCGGAAAGATCGCCGAAGGCCTGTCCGGAATGCTCCCACTGACCGGCGTACCCGATCGTCCGCCGCTCTTTACCGGGTTTTCGCTGGCCGACACGAGCACCGGGCTGCTGGGAGCATTAGCCGTCTGTGCGCTACAGCTTGGTGACCAGAGCTCGGCAAAGATCGATCTCGCGCTGTATGAGTCGCTGCTTCGCGTGATGGAGTTTCAGTTCCATCGGGTTGATCTCGGCAAGCCATCGCTCAGGCAAGGCAGCAACCATCCATATGGCTGGGGTCACGACCTCGGCGTATCCATGCCCTGTGTGCGCTGCGCGGACGAGGTCTGGGTTCAGATGCGCATTGAGCGGCATCAGCGGCCACCAGCGCCGCATACCGAATGGGCAGATTGGGCGCGAACGCGCACCGCCGGCAAGGCGCTCGCAGCACTCAAAAAACTTGGAATCGCGGCCGTTGCGGTGCGGGATGGAAACAGCCTGGCCAATGACCGCTATTTTCGCGCAAGAGCCGATGTTGAGGATGCCAACCACCCCGTACTGGGCGTCTTTCCCGTGCCAGGATTCTTTCCGAAGATTCCGCGTGGACCCGAGGTTGAGCGCTTCAACGCAGCATCAGTGGGCGAACACAACGACTGGGTCTATCGAAAATTTTTGGGGCTGTCCGACGATGACTATCGCGCACTTGCAAGCGACGGCATCATCTGAAGCCTGCGCACGAGTCTGTCAACGCTCACTCATTTATTCCGCCCGCATGCCTGCGCGCTGAACCAGGCTCTCGTACTTCGCTGCCTCGCGCCGAACGAACTGTGAAAATTGGGCCGGCGTATTAGCTGGGACGGCGATACCGTCGGCTTCGAGCTGTGCTTTAAGTTCCGGCTGCGCAAGCAGCTGGTTGGTGTCACGATTGAGCCGCTCGATGATCTCGGCAGGCGTTCCCTTAGGCGCAAACAACCCACCCCAGACCGTGAAGCTGAAATCAGCCAGACCCGATTCAGCCACCGTCTCAACATCCGGAAGCGCTGCAATACGCGCCGGTGTGGTCACTGCAAGCACCTTCAACTTGCCGCTCTTTACCAGGGGCAGCGCGGTCGAGGTGGTCACGATGAACAGGCTGACATGGCCGCCCAGCAGATCAGGCATGATTTGATTGATGCCTTTATAGGGCACATGAATCATCTTCAGGCCGTGACCCAGTGCGATGGCCACGGCCGCCATGTGCCCGGGCGTTCCGGCGCCCAGCGATGCATACGAGAAGCGATCAGGCTGCGCTCGAGCCAGCGCAACAAACTCGCGCAGTGAACCAAACGGCGCATCGGCACGGGCCACCACCACCAAGGGCGCATTGCCCATGAGCACCACCGGCTCAAACTCGACGACCGCGTCATAGCCGACGTCTTTCATCAGAAGCCGGTTGACGACCATCTCGCCCGGTTGCGCCACGATCAGGGTGTGACCATCACGCTTCGAGGCCAGCACATGCTTGCCACCAATCGTGCCATTGGCGCCCGGTCGATTCTCGACAATGAACGCACCTTTCATCGTTTTTGGCAGATGCTCGCTTGCAATTCGGGCAAGTCGATCCCCCATTCCACCCGGCCCGTAGCCCACGACGATCGAGACCGGCCGCTCTGGGTACCGAAGCTCGCTGGCCGCTGCAGGAAAACTGAGTGCGGCTGCGACGGTTGCGGCCACAAGTGACGTGAAAAAGCCAGACATGAGCACCTCCTGATGCCACCTAGGCGAGCACCTTGGGCAACCAGGTGGCAAGCGCCGGAAAAGCGACCAACGCAATCAGCAGAATGACGTCCGCGATCAGGAACGGAATCACGCCGCGGAATATTTTCTCAAGCGGAATCTGCGGGTTCTGAGACTGGACGACAAACACTGTGAGTCCAACCGGCGGCGAGATGAGCCCCACGGTTGACATGACCGTGACAAACACGCCGAACCAGATCGCGTCAAAGCCGATGCTGGTGACCAAAGGTAACAGCACAGGTACAGTGATCAGAAGCGTGCTTACTTCTTCCAGGAACGTGCCCAGCAGAAGATATAGCGCGACGATTGCTGCGATGACGACCCAGGGCGACAGCCCCGCACCCCCTACCCATTCGGCCAGCACTGCGGGAAATTGGGTGAGAACGATGAGCCGCGAGAAGATGAACGCACCGATCACAATGATGAACAGCATGGCGGTGGTCTGAACGGTTTCTAGTCCGGCTTCCCACAGGCCGCGCAGCGTCAGCTGTCGCGACGCGAAACCGATGACCACCGCTGCAAACGACGCCACAGCAGCGGCTTCCGTTGGCGAAAACCACCCGAGATAAATACCCACCACCGCCAGCAGGAACAGGAGCGCAAGCTTCCAGGTGCCCGCGAGCGCGCGCAGGCGTGCGGCCACGGGCTGTGACGGGGATGCTGGCATCAGATGCGGCCGGACCCGCGCAAGCACCGCGATGACCAGAATGTAGCCCACTGCGAGAAGCAGCCCAGGGATCATTGCGGCGGCAAACAGACTCTTGATGGATTCTTCGGCAACCAGCGAATAAATCACCAGGATCAGCGAGGGCGGAATCAGAATGCCCAGGGTGCCAGCCGAGGCAACACTGCCGGTGGCCAGCTCCATGTCGTAGCCATAACGGCGCATCTCGGGAATCGCGACCCGCGAGAAGGTTGCAGCCGTTGCAATGGATGAACCGCAGATGGCTGAAAACGCCGCGCAGGAGCCGATGGTGGCAGCGGCCAGCGCGCCGCGAACGCCCGAGAACAACGCGTTCGCCGCAGCGAATAGCTCGGATGACATCTGCGCGCGCGAGGCCACCGCGCCCATAAAAATGAACAGCGGCACGACAGTAAAGGAGTACGCCACGCCAGGGTTTGCGCCAGTGAGTTCATAGGGGATTGAAGCAAGCGTCCTGAAGGTGACCGGCCATCCCTGCGCGGCCGCATACCCCAACACACTGCTTATGGTGAGCGCCGTGGCAATCGGCACCCGCAGCATCATTAACGCGAGCAGCCCCACGACCGACACCAGGCCGATGGTGGCGACGCTCAAGACGCTTCCTCCACTGGCGCAGACTCGATCTCGCCCGCGAGCAGTACAACAACGGAGACCACCAGCGCCAGCACCATGCCAACCCAGGCTGGCGCCATGAACCAGACTTTGGGAATCTGCAGATCAGCCGAGGTATCGCCGAATTCGACGATATCAACCAGCGGCCCCACCATATGCCAGGCAAAAAAAGCCAGCATGACCGCTGACAGGAGCGCGGCCAGCCGCTTGAGGCCCTTGGACCACTGCGGCTTCCACTGATCGATCATGTCGACCGTGATGTTGGCGCCCCGGGCAAACACACCCGGCGCAGCCATAAAAAACGCAAACCCCAGTGCCAGCTCGGCAAGCTCAGTGACGCCGGAGATTGGACGGTTGACGAGTCGCCGCAACGCCACATCGGCCGTGGTAACGCCCATCATCGCGATCAGCGCAACCACTGCCAGCGCATCGAGCCAAAGCACGCACCGTGCGACCACGGCGCGGACTCTGGAGGCAGTCATGAACGCTCAGGCCCAGAAGTTCTTCGATGTCTTGGCGTGTTTCTCGGCCAGTGACTTCATCATCGAGTAGACCGCTCGCGCGGGCAGTCCCTTACCTTCCATGGTCTTGAGCGTGGACTCGGTGACATCAGCGCCGATTTTTCGCAGCCGCTCGTCTTCGGCCCGGGACAGCCGAATCGCTTCACCGCCACCGTCCATCATGGCTTTCTTGCCCGGGACATCAAGGCCGTCCCATCCGCCACCGATTTCCTTTTCGATACCGGTCACCGACTGGTCGATCATTTTTTGCAGGTCCGGCGGCAGCTTGTTGTACCAGGCCTGATTCGCCACCACCGCAAAGCTGGACACGAAGCAGTAAAGCTCGGTGGTGTACTTGCAGATTCCGCCCAGCTTCCAGGCAATGCCAGCGCCGCCATAGTCGGTGAAAGCGCCATCAAGCGTGCCCTTCTGAAGCTGCTCGGCCACCTCGGTCGGCGGAACACCGATGGGCGTTGCGCCCAGCGACGAGATGAACTCGCGAATCGCCGAGGTAGAAAAACGCAGCCGTTGGCCTTTAAAATCATCGAGCGACCGAAGCGCCTTCTTGGTGGTGTGAACGCTGCCTGGCTGATGGGTGAACAGGTACAGCACCTTGGTGCCACGGTGTTCAGCATCTAGATATTTGGAGCGAAGTTCTGGGTCGTTCAACACCTTGATACCGATTTCGGCGCTGCCAATCAGGTAGGGCAGATTCACCAGCTCGGTAAGCGCGAACCGACCCGGCGTGGAGCCGTGCAGGATGTAAGAGATTTCAGCCGTGCCGTCGCGAGCGAAATCGAAGTGCTTGGGCGTTGGGCCCATTTGCGCGCTGGGGAAGTGTTTGAACACCAGCCGGCCATCGGACTTCTTTTCGAGCGCCTCACCCCACTTCACCAGCCACTGCGACTGAAAGTGCTGCGGGCCCACAAAGTTGGCCACCTTGACTTCGAATTTCTGCTGAGCGCGAACGATTGCAGGAAAGCCTGACAGGCCGGCGGCGGAAGCGCCTCCGATGATCAGGTTGCGTCGGGATGAACTCATCGTCTTGTCTCCTCGGTGGGTCGGGGCAGTGCCCCGTTATGATTTTGATTGAAGTGTACCGCCTGATCGCCGTCGGGCAATAGCGCCACGACCGATAACCCTGAATTCAAAGCGTCAGAACTCGGTGTCGGGAATTCCCCGGTAGATCCAGTCGATCTCGTGGAAGAAAGAGTCGGGCGCCCGACCACGATAGAGATCGTTGCGCAGATCTCGGGCCACGCCGCCCGCATGGAGCACCTGACCGAATGCGCGCGCTGTCAGCACGACGCGTGCGGTGCGAAGAACGCGCTGCTTCTGGTAGGCAAGAAACGCGCGGTTTGGATCATCTGGAAATTCGGTTAGACGCTTGGCGAGCACCACCGAATCTTCGAACGCCATACAGGCGCCCTGAGCCAGATATTGCAGCGTGGGGTGCGCGGCATCGCCAAGCAGCGTGATGTTTCCACGAGTCCAGTTGGAGATCGGGTCGCGGTCGCGCATCATCCAGTTGCGATCGAGGCTGATGTACTCCAGCATTGATTTGACGCGCGGGTGCGCCTGCTCAAACATGGCGTTCAATTCAGCGGGGGAACCGAACTCGGACTCACCGCGCGCAAACGCCGGGCTTCCAAAGACCGCCACGTTGTTGAGCACATCACCTGCCCGCAGCGCGTACTGAACCAGGTGAATGTTGTGGCCGAACCATCCGATCACGGAGCGGTCGTACGTTCGGTCAAACACCTTGCCGATCGGAATGACGCCCCGATAAGCGAGAAAGCCGGTGACACGCGGCGGTTCTGCGCCCACCACGTACTCCCTGGTGGGCGACAACAACCCATCGGCCCCGACCAGGCAGCGACCCACATACCGGCTGCCGTCCTCGCATCGCACCTCGACCGACTGTCCGTGGTCGGTGATGCCCGCCAGGCCTTTGGACGTGAGCAACTGAATGCGGGGATGCTTTTCACAGGCGGCGAGCCAGGCGCCCAGCAGGTCACGGCGGTGGATGACCACGTAGGGGTGACCAAAGCGGGCAAGAAATGCCTCGTTCAGATTGACGCGCGCCCACTCCTCGGTATCGATCGCGTCCAGAAACACCATGGCCTCGGGAAACACCGCGGTGGTCGCAACCGTGTCCCAGAGGCCATAGCGTTTCAGAATGCGCGTGGCGTTTGGTCCCAGCTGAATCCCGTAGCCGATTTCCGTGAACTCGGCCGCCTTCTCGAGGACGGTCACCTCGAAACCGCTTTCCGCCAGTGCCAGTGCGGCGGAGAGGCCACCCAAGCCTCCGCCGCTGATCAGTATCTGGGAATCCTTCATGTCATCAGCCGCAATGAGTTCAAACCAGGCTATCGGGACCTTGACACGTCAACCACGCCAGTGATCGAATCCCGCTCGGACCATAACATCAAGTGAACAGGCAAACAACACGGTCCCGGCCCTGTAGCCACTCAATCAACCGAGAGCGACAAGGCCCACTAAACAACCCAGGTCCACCAAGAAAACCGGACCCAATGGAGGAGACACTCATGGTTTCTCGTTCGCGCATCGCGAGCCTTGCGATGACTGCTGCATTGTCTTTGTCGGCGTCAGTGCTGCCCCAGTCAGCCCTGGCACAGCAAACCATCAACATGACCATCGTGTCCGGCTTTCCGCCGGTTGCAGCGGTGGTCAAGCAACTGCAGGAGTTCTACATCCCTGAGGTCAACAAGGCGCTCGCAGCCACCAATTACCGGATCAAGTGGAATGAGGCCTTCGCGGGCACCGTTGCCAAACCCGGCGGCGAGTTGGACGCGATTCGTACCGGGCTTGCGGACATGGGCATCGTGCTTACTCCTGCGCACGCTGACAAGATCCCGCTCTACAACATTGGCTTCGTGACGCCGTTCACGTCCTCCGACATGAAGCTCCTGTCGAGAGCCGTCGATCACCTCACTGCAAGCTTCCCGCAGATGTCGGCGGCGTGGGCCAAGCAGGGTCAGGTGTTCCTTGGCGCTTCAGGCGTGGGCGATGATTACCTGATTCTTTCGAGCAAGCCAATCAATTCGCTCGCCGATCTGAAAGGCATGAAGATCGGCGGCATTGGCCTCAACCTGCGTTGGGTACAGAGCGCCGGCGCGGTCGGCGTCGTCAGCAATCTCGCCGAGTTCTACAACGCCACCAAAACCGGTGTGGTCGACGGCGTGCTGATGTGGGGCGAAGCGGTCGTCAACCAGAAGATGCACGAAGTGGGTCCGCACATGCTGCAGGCACGCCTGGGCGGCGCCACGGCCTACGCCATGACTGTCAACGCTGGCGTCTGGAAGAAGCTGCCCGACGAGGTGAAGAAAATCCTCCAGGACAAAGCCGTGGCGTTCGGGCAGGTGTTGGGCGGCTATGTGATGGACGTCGGTGCAACCGCCCCTCAGCGCTACCGCGACGCGGGGGGCAAGGTGGTTCCGCTGTCCGAGGCCGACCGGCTGGCCTGGGCCAAAGGCATGCCCAATATTGCAAAAGAGTGGGCCGCCGGCCTGAACAAGCAGGGCCTGCCTGGCGATCAGATTCTGACGGCCTACATGGACTTCATGCGTCAGAACAAGCAGCCCATCGCACGTCACTGGGACAAAGAGTAATTCTTAACCCAACGGTCCGGACGCGCGGCAAGGTGCGCATCCGGACCCGGTGAGCAAGCGATGAAAGCCCTCCACGCACTGTTCCTGCGGCTGATTTCGGGGCTCAACAGCGTTGGCACGCTACTGATTTTCAGTCTGATGATGCTGGTGACCGCGGACGTATCGATGCGGTTCATCTGGTCACAACCGATTCCCGGCGTAGTCGAAATCGTTGAGATGTCGATCGTTGGCATTGTGTTTTTGCAGCTGACGCACGCGATGTCCGAGGGCAAGATGATTCGTGCCGACACGCTGCTCGGCATTCTGATGGTCCGGGTACCGCGAGTCGGGCATGCGCTGGATGCGCTGGGCCAGATGGCTGGCATCGCGCTGATGGGCGTCATTCTTGACGGCCAGATCCCCCGATTGATTGAAGCCTGGACCGAGAACAGATTCAAAGGTAATCCGGGGCTGTTCACCGCGCCCACCTGGCCGCTGGAGCTGATGGTGGCCCTTGGCTGCATGGCTGCGCTGATCCAGTTTCTGATTCAGCTGGGTCGTGCGCTCGGTCGCCTGCGTCGCAACGAAGTCATTAACCTCACGCCTCAATGAGGCCGTACCCATGACACCTTTTGAGATCGCCGCGCTATCGGTGTTTGGGATGCTGGTGCTGCTCATAGCCGGCGTGTACGTCGGCGTGGTGCTTACCGTGGTGTCGTATGTCGGCGTCTGGATCATCAAGGGTGACCCAACCGTTGCAAGCAATCTGCTGCTGCTCGCAGTCGCAGACAGCATTTCGAGTTATGTGTTTGGCGTCATTCCGCTGTTCGTGCTCATGGGCATGTTCGTATCCATCTCGGACATTGGCAAAGACACCTACGAAGTCGCCAACGTCATCTTTCGGAGACTGCGCGGTGGGCTGGGCGTGGCAACCGTTGCCGCCAATGCGCTGTTTGCAGCCATCACCGGCGTCAGCATTGCGTCGGCATCGGTGTTCACGAAGATATCGGTGCCGCAGATGCTCCGTCACGGCTACCAGCCGCGCTTTGCGGTGGGGGTCGTCGCTGGCAGTTCACTTCTCGGGATGCTGATTCCGCCCAGCCTGCTGCTAATTTTGTTTGCAGTGCTCACCGATCAGTCGGTGGGTGACATGTTTCTGGCGGGTATCATCCCCGGCATCCTGCTGTCGCTGATGTTCTGCCTGGGGATTGTGCTGGCCGCCTACCTGATTCCGAACTCGGTGATGCGCGCCGATGCACTGGCCACGGGAACCGAACAGGCTCACATGAGCCTGGGTGAGGCACTTCGTAAACTCTCACCCATTTTGCTGTTGATCGGCGTAGTGATCGGCGGCATCTATGGCGGCGTGTTCACACCAACCGAGGCCGGCGCGATCGGCGCATTCGGCGCGTTTCTGCTCACGGCCGCGCGCCGCAAGTTGACCTGGGCCAGCCTCTGGCAGGTACTGGTGGAAACCGGACACGTCACTGCCACCATCTGTTTTCTCATCATCGCCGCCACCATGTACAGCCGGATGCTGGGCGTGGCTGCGGTTCCCGGGCAGCTCGCGCAGTGGGTCACGGGCCTCGATGCGAATTTCTATGTGGTGCTTGCGATCTACCTGGGCATCATCCTGATGCTGGGTTGCCTCATCGACGCAGCCTCGATCATGCTGATCACGGTTCCCCTGTTTCTGCCGCTGTTCATGGCCTTCAAGGTCGATCTGGTGTGGTTGGGTGTGATCACCACCATTGCAGTGGAGGTCGGTTTGCTCACACCGCCGTTTGGCGTCGCCGTGTACGTCATCAAGGCAACGCTTGATGATCAGCGCATCACGATTCCCGATATTTTTCGGGGCGCGTTACCGTTCGCCGGTATCGTGATGCTGACACTGCTTCTCATCATCATTTTCCCGGGGATCGCCACCGGCATCCTCGGCCGCTTTTAATGCTCGACTGAGCCACGCGTTTCGTTTCTCTGGAGCCCGGATGAACCCGCTGCGTACCGCTGTAATCGGCCTCGGATGGTGGGGCCGTCAAATCGTGACCTGCCTGAAAGAAAGCCCCCGATTCCGGGTTACTCACGGCGTGGACGTGGCACCCGCGACCGCAGCTGATTTTGCGCAGACCCATGGGCTGGCACTGTCCGATTCGCTCGACACGGTGCTCGCCCGGCACGACATTGATGCGGTTGTGATTGCAACCCCGCACCGGCAGCATGAAGCGCAGGCGCTCGCGGTAGTGGCTGCCGGCAAACAGCTTTTCTGCGAAAAGCCGCTCACGCTGACGGCGGCGGGCGCCGAACGTATTCTGGCTGCGTGCGATCGCGCGAAGGTGGTACTGGGAATCGGCCACGAGCGTCGCTTCGAGCCCGCCATGGAAGAGGCTCGCCGGATGATCACGTCGGGCGAACTTGGCCAGCTGCTCCACCTCGAGGCCAACGTCAGCCACAACCTGTTCGCCAGAATGGCGCCGGGTAACTGGCGAATCGACCCAGCTGACGCCCCAGCCGGGGCCATGACCGCACTCGGCATCCACCTTACCGACATGTTCGTATCGTTGGCGGGCCGCCCGCGCACGGTGCGCGCTCGATCGGCGCGCGTGATGCGCGAGGCGTCCGGCACCGACCATATTTCGCTCTGGATTGAATTTGAATCGGGCGTCACCGGTGCTGTGACCTGCCTGTCCTCAACGCCGTTTCACGGCCGCATGAGCTTTTTCGGCGGCGATGGTTGGATTGAGGTGAAAGAGAACGGAAACGTTGACAAGGGGTTGCCCAGTGACCTCACGCACTGCAGCGCAGCACTTGAGCGCAACGTTCGCGCGTATGCCCCGATCAACACGGTGCGGTGCAACTTCGAAGCGTGGGCCGCCGCGATTGCGGGTGAAGCGCCCTACCGCTTCACCCGCGACCAGATCCTTGACAACATCCGCGTGCTGGACGCGGTTGTGCGATCGGCCGCAGCCGACGGCGAATTGATCAGGATTCAGCCGTAAAGCCAACCTTTTTGATGAGCGGGCCCCACTTGTCGTACTGCTCTTTCTGACTGCGGCCGAGCTCCTCGGCGCTTGACCCGCGGGCGATCAGCCCAACGTTGGCGAGCGCATCGATCACCGACGGATCTTTGACTGCGGCATTGACTGCAGCGTTGGCGGCGGCCACCACATTCGCAGGCGTACGCGCTGGCGCAAAGAACGCGAACCACTCGTCCACCACCAGATCCGGGAAGCCCTGCTCGGCAAACGTCGGCACATCCGGCACGAAGGGTGAACGCTTTGCGCCGGAGGTGGCGAGGATTCGCATCTTCCCCGCGCGCGTGTTGGCCAGAAAATCACCGTGGGGCGTAACCATGGCGGCGATCTGTCCGCCCACCACGTCGGTGACGCCAGGCACAGAGCCTCTGTACGGGACATGCTTCAGATCGACCCCAGCCTGGATTCCGAAGAGCGCGCCCACAAAATGTGGCGTTGAGCCGGCGCCCGGCGAGCCGTAATTGGCGTCTTTGGGATTCGCCTTGGCCCAGGCTGCGAAATCTTTCAGATTGCGCACGCTCGCCGGAACCATTGGGCCGACCGCAAAGCCGTGCTGGATGATGGCCGCCATGGACACGGGTACGAAATCGCGAAACGCGTCGTAGCCCAGCTTGCTGTAGACATGGGGAAACAACGCCAGCATCGAAAACGGCGTCAGCGCGAGGTGCGAACCGTCAGCGGGTGCCGGTTTGAGCACATCCAGTGCAATACGGCCCCCGGCGCCTGGCCGGTTATCCACCACCGCGGCGTTACGCGTGTACGCGCTTCCCGCCAGCTTCTCGCCCACGCGTCTGGCGACAATATCGCCCGAGCTGCCCGGCGGGAAGCCATAGAAAATTTTGACCTGATCAATGGGTAGCGCTCCTTGAGCAAGCGCATGAGAGCCCGCGGCGCTCAAGAGCGCAGCCGCTGAGCCTGCCTGAATCAGTTGTCTCCGGGTGGCCATATCAGTCGTCTCCCTGAACGGGTGGTGGGGTTAGGGTCGTGGCAGAAAGATGCCTGGAAGACTGCCCGCATGCAAGGCGTCAACCATTGCTGCGCGATGATGCAGCACCGCGCGCTGGTTGATCGAACCTTTGTCGGTGACCTCACCCAGGTCAAGCGAGGGCGGTTGCTCGAGTACGCACAGGCGGGCAATACGGTTGGCGCTGCCCGTTCCCTGCGCTGACAGCGAATCGACCAGCGACTGAAAGTGCTCGCGCACCCGCGGGTGCGCCAACACCTCGGCCATCGGCATATCGGGCGATACCCCCGCGAGCGAGCGAAGCGCAGGCGAGGGAAAAATCATGGCGCCCACCTCGTGTCGATTGAGCCCGGTGATGACAGCGTCCTGCACAGTCGGGGCCCCCGCTGCGATGATTCGCGCCCGCAACGGCCCCACGCTCACGAAGGTGCCTGTGGCAAGTTTGAAGTCTTCGGCAATACGACCGTCAAATCGAAGTCCAAGATGCAGGTTGGTAGGATCGATCCAGCGCACCGCGTCGCCGGTTCGGAAGAACCCCTCTTCGTCGAACGCCTCAGCGGTCTGGTCGGGAGCTCGCCAATAGCCAGGGGTGATGTTGGGCCCGCGGTAGCGCACTTCGGTCTTGCCGTCGATATCGACCAGTTTCAACACCAGGCCGGCCGCCGGCACGCCGATATCGCCAGCGCGCACCTCAGGATTGGTAATGAAGACCGCAAACGGCGCGCTCTCGGTCATTCCCAGCCCGGTGCCCATCACGATGCGTTCGCCCACTTCGCGCTCTTGAGCATCCCAGAGGCTGTCCCAGATGGGCTGAGCCAGCGCAGCACCGGAGTAGAAAAACATTCGGACTTTGGCGAGCAGCGTTCGACGCAGCGCATCATCGGTGTGCATGGCCCGGGCAATCGCTTCAAAGCCGGTGGGTACATTGAAGTAAACGGTGGGAGAGATTTCCCTGAGGTTGCGCAGCGTCTCGCCCATCAGCGCCGGGGTTGGCTTGCCGTCGTCGATATAGAGCGTGCCGCCATGAAAGATCACCATACCGACATTGTGATTGCCACCGAAGGTGTGATTCCACGGCAGCCAGTCAACCAGGACCGGTGGCGCCTCGGCAAGCACCGGCATCGACACCAGCATCTGCTGCTGGTTGGCGCACCACATTTTCTGCGTGTTGATGACGGCTTTCGGAAGCTTGGTCGAGCCGCTGGTGAAAAGAAACTTGACGATGGTGTCAGGGCCCGTGGCGGCAATCGCCTGATCAACCTCCGGGGTGACAGGCGTCTGAAGCAGCGCCGCCAGCGGGGTGGTGTCGCGCGAATCAAGCCGCCCCTCACCCATGACCACTTCGGTACCCGGATCGACGGTGGCACGGAGTGCCGACTCATAGCGTGCATCCGCCGCAAAAACAAGCCCGGGCGTGGTGACCGCCAACACATGACGGAGCTTCTCAAAGTCACGGCTGACCAGCGCATAGGCGGGCGACACCGGCGTAAACGGTATGCCTGCCAGCATGCAGCCAAGCGACATCAAGGCGTGTTCGAGACTGTTTTCCGACAGAATCGCCACAGGCCGTTCAACGGAGACCCCACGATCGAGCAGCGCCTGCGCAATCGCGCGAGCCGCCAACCAGGCCTCGCCGTAGTCGATCAGGCGCCAGTCGCCGGTCGTGCCATCGGGCCGGCGCGTCCGTCGGGCAAGAAAGGGACGCGAGGGCGCAACCGCCGCCCAGTGCGCAAAGCGATCGGTGAGACGGGTGGGATAGTCGGGCAAGCTTGCCTCGGCCTGAACGTAGCGCACGCCCGCTGCGCCGTCGCGAACCTGTACGCGCGTCACCCCGAAATCCATCGGGCGAAAGGGTGCTCGCTCCATCGATCAGTCTCCTGTTTGAATGCGCTGGAACTGCCTCGCCTCCTGCCATGCCGGCACATCGTATTGAGCCTCGCCACCCGCTGCAACCCGGCATGGGCTTACCATGGCGGATTACCCACCTTCCAACGCCACCGCCATGAACCACGCCGACCTGATTGCGATCGATGTCCATGCGCATGCGGAGGTGAGCTGCCGCAATCCGTTTGATGCCTACGGTGAAGAATATGATCGCGCCGCCGACAAGTATTTCGGCAGCACGCGACGGCCTACGATCGCAGAAACCATCGCCTATTACCGCGAGCGCAAAGTCGGCCTGGTGATGTTCACGGTGGATAGCGAATCTCAGCTGGGGCGGCGGCGCATACCGAACGAGGAAATCGCCGAAGCCGCCCGCGATAACGCGGACATGATGATCGCCTTCGGCAGTGTCGATCCGCACAAAGGGAAAATGGGGGCACGCGAGGCCGAGCGGCTGATCCTCGAGGAAGGCGTGCGCGGCTTCAAATTTCACCCCACTGTGCAGGGGTTCCATCCCTATGACCGTATGGCCTGGCCGATTTACGAAGTCATCAACGCGCACCGCCTGCCCGCGATCTTTCACACCGGTCACAGCGGAATCGGCAGCGGCATGCGCTGCGGCGGCGGGCTCAGGCTTGCGCTCAGCAATCCCATGCATCTTGATGAGGTGGCAATCGATTTCCCCGACATGCAGATCGTGATGGCGCACCCCAGCTGGCCCTGGCAGGACGAGGCGCTCAGCGTGGCCATGCATAAACCCAATGTGTGGATCGATCTGTCAGGCTGGAGCCCCAAATACTTTCCGAAGCAGCTGATTCAGTACGCCAACACGCTGCTCAAGGATCGGGTCCTGTTTGGAAGCGATTTTCCGCTGATCACACCGGATCGCTGGATGAAGGATGCCGAGGTTGCGGGCTTCAAGCCTGAGGTGATGCCGGGCATTCTTAAAGGCAACGCGGTACGGCTATTAGGCCTCTGAGCCCGGTAAACTCGCGCGCTGTTTTCAGGCTTGGCAGGATTTTTCCATGAGCAATCAACCTAATCGCGTCCCCGTGCACTGGCGAAATGCCTCGCTTGCGCTCGCCTTCGACATTCTGCTGGGCTGGGGAATCGTCCAGCTGATCAACGACCCTGAATCCTTCTGGAAGTTCCCGCATGTGGTGCTGGCACTCTGGTTCATTCCCTGGGCGTTTCGAGTCAAGGCAGGCATTTATTACCTTTTCAATTACCAGTTCAACGAACGCTCGCAGGTACTGCTTCAGATCGCAAAGGAGCTGGCCGACAAGCAGTATCCGTGTCCCGGGCCACAGTACGACCTGGCTGAAGACTACTTTACCGAGGTCGCCACCAGCGACGATGCGCCGGTGGAAGCACGACTGTCCGCAGCCAAGTATCTGGGCGCGGATGCCGCCTGGGGTCAGTCACAGCAGATGCTGACGCGGTGGCTCTTCAACCGCGCCGCACTTGAAGTGATCGCCGGTTATCGAAAAACCTTTGAGACCGGCCCCGCGGGCTGAAGCGCACAAGCGGGCTGGCCGATGCGCTCAGCCCAGCACAATGCCGGCGTCGCGTACCAGCCGGTCCCATCGGTCAAGCTCTTCGGTAATGTCGCGCGCCAGCTCGGCGGCGCTGCGCCGTCGCGCAACCGCGCCCTGCTTGCTAAGCCCCTGCACGACCTCGGTATCGCTGATTGCCGCAATGACCTCGCGCTCGAGCCGCGTGACCACCCCCGCTGGTGTGCCGGCAGGGGCCAGCACAAACAGCCTGGGCGACGCATCGAAGCCCGGAATCCAGTCTGCGATACGCCGCCAGTCTTCTGCGCCTGCGAAGGGCTCGGGGCTGGTCAGCCCCAGCACACGCATCCGACCCGCCTTCACATGTCCGAGTGCGGCTGCCGCGCTTAACACAGCGATGGGAAGCTGGCCGCCCAGCAGGTCGGGAACAATCTGCGCCGCGCCGCGGTAGGGAACGTGGTTCAACCGGATCGACGCACGCACCTGGAGCAACTCCATCGCAAGATGATGGACGGTGCCAATGCCAGAGGTGGCATAGCTTGGCGATTCACCGCGGCGCGCTGATGCCGCAAGGTCCTCCAGCGAACGTAACGGCGAGTCGGCCCTGACAGCAATGGCGAGCGGTGCCGTGGCCACGGCGCCGATTGGGGCAAAGCTTGAACGCGCGTCCAGTCCCGTTTTCTGCATGGTGCGTGCAGCAATCAGCAGGGATGAATCGGCAAGCATCAGCGTGTAGCCGTCAGCGGGTGATTCGGCGAGCACCCCCGCCGCGATGGTGCTGCTTGCGCCCGGACGGTTCTCGACAACCACGTTCTGACCCAGCTGCGCTGCAAGCCGTGCTGCGACCGTGCGCGCAATGGCATCCGCACCGCCCCCGGCGGAAAACCCCACCAGCAGGCGAAGCGGCCGCGCAGGAAAGGGGCCCGATTGCGCCACAGCGCTCTGCGCAAAACCCGCCCCTGGAATCAGGGTGGCAGATGCCGCCACGCTGGCACCGAAGCCGATCAGCGAGCGGCGAGTCATCAAAGGAAACCGTTTCATTCAAACCTCCTGGATTCAGGAAAGACGCCTGAGCACCCGCCCAGGTTGTTCGCCTGCCGACTGCCCGTCGCGCCAGACGATTCGGCCATTGACAATGACGGTATCGATGCCCTTCGCACGCTGAAGTGGCGATTCGTACGTGGCGCCGGCATCGACCGTGGCAGGATCAAACAGCGCCAGATCGGCAAACGCACCTTCCGTCATAATACCTCGATCGGTCAAACCGAAGTTGCGTGCACTGAGGCCGGTCATTTTGTGAATGGCCCGCTCAAGCGGAAACAGGCCCAGACTGCGCGAGTAGTGCCCCAACACTCTGGGAAAGGTGCCCCATAGCCTGGGATGAGGCGCATCATCATGCGGCAATCCGTCGGAACCGATCATCGTCGGTTCAAACGCGAGGATGCGCTGCACATCGTCTTCGTGCATGCGGAAATAGATGGCCCCCGCCGGCAGCAGACGCTCAATGGCCTGCTCCTGGCTAAGGCCCAATTCAGCGGCGATCGTCGCCAACTCGCGTCCGGCATGCTCTGGCATGCCCCTTGACCACGTTACAAGCACACGCTCGGAGGTGGCGGCGCGATCGGCAGACAGAATGGTGGAGCCCGCCGCATAGGGATAGCAGTCCAGGCACACCGTCTGGCGGGACATGGCATGTTCAATGATCGCCAACGTCTCGGCCGACCGCCCGTAATTGGCGCGACCAATCACCTTGTGGTGAGAAATGATCACAGGAACATCGAGTTCGCGCCCCACCCGGAAGGTTTCTTCGAGCGAATCGACGATGCGATCGCCTTCGCACCGCATATGCGTGCAGTAAACGCCACGGTGACGCGTCAATGGACGGCAGACCTCGATCACTTCATCTGGCGGCGCGCTGATCGCAGGTTCGTAGAACAAGCCGGTTGAGACGCCAATTGCACCCGCCGCGAGCGACTGCTCGACCAGTTGCTGCATCGCCTTGATTTCTGACGGACTGGCGGGCCGGTCGGTGCGATCCATGGTGGCGAGCCGGAGCGTGGTGTGACCGACCAGCAGCGCGCAGTTGGTGGCGGCCGGTTGCGATTCAAGTGCCTGAACGTACGACGCAAAATCGCGGAACCGAAACCAGTCCCCGGTGTCATCGAGCAGATTGAGCGGCGGTGTCACCCCGGCCGAAAACGGCTGCGGCGCTGGCGCAAGCGATATGCCGCAGTTGCCTGCCACCACGGTGGTGACGCCCTGACTGACCTTGGGTGCCATCGATCGATCGGACAGCAACAGACGGTCATCGTGGGTGTGAACATCGATGAAACCTGGCGCAGCGACACGCCCGCCCAGATCGATCTCAAGGCTGCCCGAGTCCTGTGCGAGGTTGCCGATCCGTTCGATTCTATCAGCGCGAATGCCGATGTCCGCGGCAAAGCGGGGCGCACCGGTGCCATCAATCACCTCAGCGTTTCGGATCAGCAGATCAAAGCGAACACTCATGGGAGATTTCTCAAAGAAGCGCGCCACGCGCGGCAATCGGCCAAACCGCTTCCACGCGATCGCCGCGAAAGCAGATCAGTTCATCGTAGAGGTTCATGGTGGGATCGCAGTGCCCGGGAATCAGCATGAGCGCCTCACCAAGCGCGGGTGGCGCTGAAGCGGTTACCTCGATCACACCGTGTTCATCCGACGCTTTCAGGTAGCGCCAATTGGGACGCTGCCAGACGGCCGGCATGCCGCTGTCAACACTGGACGCCTTCAGCCCGGCATCGACCACAGCACGAGAACCACCGGACACGCTCATGACCATGGTTCGGACGAACAGTGCGTGCTCAAAGCCCAGATCATCGGGCCCGCGCTGGTTATCGGCATAGTCGCGATCCATCAGCGCATACGAGCCCGCCTGCACCTCGTTATAGATGCCCGAATCGCGCTCGAGCAAAAAAGTGCCGGTGCCCGCGCCGGTGATGGTGTCGCAGCGCAGTCCACGCGCAAGCACTGCGTCGCGGCTGACCCGCGCGCAATCCGTGGCGAAGCTGATCGCAGCGGTACGCTCAGCGACGCTTCGAAGATGCTGTGCCGGTCCGTGATAGACGTGCAGCCCAGCGAACCGGAGCGGTGCCAGCGATGCAATCTGCGCAGCCAACTGGGCCGCCGGTTCACCGGGTGCGATACCGCAGCGTCGGCCCACATCCACTTCAACATAGACATCGATCGCAACGCCCGCCGCAGCCGCCGCGCGCGCGAGCTCGGCCACAGGCGCAGCCGAATCCGCCAGCACACCAATGCGAGCCTTGCCAGCCAGACCGACCAGCCGTTCAATCTTGACGCGCCCCACCACTTCGTTGGTCACCAGAATGTCGCGGATGCCCGCCTCAATGAATACCGCGGCTTCGCTCACTTTCTGACAGCAGATTCCGACTGCGCCCATCGCCACCTGACGCAGCGCGATCTCGGGGGTTTTATGACTCTTGGCATGCGCGCGCAGACGGACGCCTGAGCCTGCCAGCGCGGTGGCCATCCGTTGCAGGTTGCGCTCGAAGGCATCGAGATCGAGCAGCAGTGCGGGGGTATCCACCGCGGAAAGGGGATCGCCCGGTCGGGCGGCACTCCAGGGAGACATCGGTGTCCTTTGCTACGGTGAACCGAACCGGCAGGATCTTATGCAAATTGGAGCGCGGGCGAAAGCGTGCTGCCCAGCAGCGGCTTGCGTCAGTCGAACCTGAGCGTGGCACTGATTGCCGTATGATTGGCCGGATACCTTTACCGACATGTCTTCGCCTTCCCCCTCCCATCGACGCCGTCCCTGGCGAACCACGCTGCTGGTCCTGCTCTTGTTTGCGCTGGCAGGCGCCAGTTGGTTCGGCTGGCAGACATGGCGGGCTGAAACCGCCGGCAAGGCAGGTCGTAACTCCCCCGCCACGTCGGTGCCCGGAGGGTCATCAGGCGGCCCTCCCCCATCAGCTGGAACCGGGCCGCGAGGGCCCGGTGGCGGCGGGCGGGCGATGCCAGTCTCCGCAGGAACAGTCGAGCAACGCGATCTTCGCGTCATTCAGCCAGCCATCGGCACCATCACGGCGCTCAACACCGCGGTGGTGCGGGCCCGGGTTGAAGGCGAACTGCGGGCCATCCATTTCACCGAGGGCCAGCAGGTCAGAGCGGGCCAGCTGCTTGCTGAAATCGATTCGCGCGCCTACGAGGTCCAGCTTGCGCAGGCTGAAGGGCAGCTTGCCCGCGACCAGGCGCAGCTCGCCAATGCGCAGATTGATCTTGCACGCTACCGCGACCTTGCCGCCCGCGACTCGATTGCCCGGCAGCAGGTGGACACCCAGGAGGCGCTGGTCAAGCAGCTCAGTGGCACCATCCGAATCAACCAGGCAGCGGTGGACAATGCCCGGCTTCAGCTTTCCTACACGCGCGTCACCGCACCCATCAGCGGTCAGATCGGGCTTCGTCAGGTCGACCTGGGCAACATCGTTCGCGCCTCCGACGCGCAGGGGCTGCTTACCATCACGCAGACGCAACCCATCAGTGTGATTTTTTCGATACCCGAGGCGGCGCTACCCCGACTCAGGGCGGGCATGAGGGCTGCCGAGCGGCCCACCGTGGAGGCCTGGGATCGAGAGCTTCGATCGAGGCTTGCCACGGGCGTGGTCAGCAGCCTCGACAACGCAATCGACCCGGCCACCGGAACCCTGCGCGTCAAGGCGCAGTTCGACAACCGGGATGGCGCGCTGTACCCCAACCAGTTCGTCAACATTCGACTGCATCTGGACACGCTGTCGGGCGCTACGGTGCTGCCTGCCACCGCCATCCAGCGCGGGGCGGGCGGCAGTTTTGTCTATCGGATCGGTGAAGAGGGGGTGGTGGCGGTCCGTCCGGTCGAGGTGCTCGCCGTTGAGGGCGACTGGGCGGGCATTCGTGGCAACCTCGCGCCAGGCGATCGCGTGGTCACCGATGGCGCTGATCGGCTGCGGGAAGGCGCACGCGTCGAGGCGATCAGCCCCGCGCGCGGCCGCCCCGCAGCGGGCTCGGGCCCGCAACCACCCGGCGTCGCTCCAGGCGCACCAGCAGCATCAACGCCAGCCGCTTCGGCCGCCTCGCCTGATGCCAGTGCCAGGCCGCCGTGGCTCGATCGTCTGCCGCCTGAGCAGCAGGAGCGCTTCATGAAGATGAACCCCGATGAGCGCCAGAAGTTCATCGAGCAGATGCGCGAGCGCCGCCGCCAGCAACAGGGCGGCTAGGCGACACCGGAGCGCCACCATTTACGGGCAGCCATGAACCTGTCGCGCCTGTTCATTCTTCGGCCGGTCGCGACCACGCTCCTGATGGTCGCGCTGCTGATCGCAGGCGCGCTCGCCTGGCGGATGCTGCCGGTATCCGCGCTACCCGAGGTCGATTTCCCGACCATCCAGGTCACCACGCTTCATCCCGGAGCGGGTCCCGATGTGATGACGTCATCGGTCACCGCACCGCTGGAACGGCAGTTCGGTCAGATGCCGGGACTTGCGCAGATGTCATCGATCAGTTCGGGCGGCGCATCGGTCATCACGCTGCGGTTTTCGCTGAACCTACCGCTTGAGGTCGCCGAGCAGCAGGTTCAGGCGGCCATCAACGCTGCAAGCAATCTGCTTCCCACGGATCTGCCCATGCCGCCGATCTATCGGAAGTTCAATCCAGCCGATGCGCCCATTTTGACGCTTGCGCTCAGTTCACCGTCTCAGCCCCCAATACGGCTCAATGACCTGGTGGAAAATCGGCTTGCGCCCAGACTGTCGCAGGTCACTGGTGTGGGTGTGGTGTCCGTGTCAGGCGGTCTTCGACCCGCCATCCGAATCCAGATCAACCCGAATGCGCTTGCAGCGGCCCGGCTTTCGTCGGACGATATTCGAGCGGTGATTGCTGCGGCCAACGTGAATCAGCCCAAGGGCAGTTTCGATGGTCCTGCACACGCCTCCACCATTGATGCGAACGATCAGATTCGTTCGGCACCCGAGTACGCGAAGCTGATCCTTGCCTGGCGAAACGGGAACGCGCTGCGACTGGGTGATGTGGCCGAGGTGGTGGAAGACGCAGAGAACATCCGCCTGGCCGCCTGGGCTGACCGCCTGCCTGCAGTCATTCTGAACATCCATCGGCAGCCTGGCGCCAATGTGATTGAAACCGTTGATCGCATTCGGGCGCTGCTGCCCAGGCTGCAATCCACCCTGCCCGCGTCCACCGATTTACAGGTGCTCACCGACCGAACCGTCACCATTCGTGCCTCGGTTCAGGACACCCAGGCCGAACTGCTGCTTGCGGTCGGGCTGGTGGTGGCGGTGATTTTCGTATTTCTTCGCAGCGTTACCGCCACGATGATCCCCAGCGTTGCGGTACCGCTGTCGCTGGTGGGTACCTTCGCAGTGATGCACCTGGCAGGGTTTTCAGTCAATACGCTCACGTTGATGGCTCTTACCATCGCCACCGGGTTTGTGGTGGATGACGCGATCGTGATGATTGAGAACATCACACGCCATGTCGAGCGGGGTATCGCACCGCTCGAGGCGGCGCTGATCGGCGCGCGCGAAATCGGCTTCACCATCATTTCGCTGACGGTATCGCTGATCGCGGTGCTGATACCACTGCTCTTCATGGGCGATGTGGTCGGACGACTCTTTCATGAGTTCGCAATTACCCTGGCAGTTGCCATTCTGATCTCGGCGCTGGTGTCGCTTACCCTCACACCGATGCTGTGCGCGCGGCTGCTACGCCCAACGCACGCAGGTCAGCATGGGGCGATCTATCACGCCACCGGCCGATTGTTTGATGCCATGATCGCCACCTACGGCAGGATGCTCGACCGCGTGCTGGCGCATCGATTCATCACGCTGCTCACCTTCATCGCAACCGTGGTGGCGACCGCGGCGCTTTATGTTGCCGCACCGAAGGGCTTCTTCCCCGTGCAGGATACCGGCCTGATCCAGGCAACCACCGAGGCAACCCAGGCCACATCGTTTGCGGCCATGTCCGAGCGCCAGCAACAGCTCGCCGAAATCGTGCTGGCCGACCCTGCGGTGGCGAGCCTGTCCTCGTTCATCGGCATCGACGGGGTCAACACCACGCTCAATACGGGACGCATGCTGATCAATCTGAAGCCGCGCGACCAGCGCGGCGGTGCGTCAGTCACCGAGATCATCCGGCGAATCAGTGATGCCGCACGCAGTGTGGTGGGCGTCGCGCTCTATCTGCAACCGGTTCAGGATCTGACCATCGAAGAGCGGGTCTCGCGCACGCAGTACCAGCTGCTGATGTCCTCACCCGATGAGTCGGCGCTTCGAGCCGGGGCGCAGCAGTTGCTCACCCGCCTGCAGGTGCGTCCCGAACTGGCCGACGTGGCCACGGATCTGCTTGACCAGGGGCTGCGTGCGTTTGTCGAGATCGACCGCGCCGCCGCAACGCGCTTAGGCGTCAGCGTGGCCGCCATCAACAGCGCGCTCTACAACGCGTTCGGTCAACGACTCATTTCAACCATGTTCACGCAGTCCAACCAGTATCGAGTGGTCATTGAAATCGCACCACGCCATCGGCTGGGTCTTGAGGCGCTCACGCAGCTTCAGGTGGCGTCCACCGCGGGTGCGCCTGTGCCGCTGTCGGCGGTGGCTCGGATCGTCGAGCGGCCGGGGCTGCTCGCAATCAATCATGTGGGACAGTTTCCAGCGGTCACCGTGTCATTCAATACGGCGCCGGGCGTGTCGTTAGGCACCGCGGTCAGCGCCATCCGGGCCGAGATTGCGCAGGCGCAACTTCCACCCAGCATCGAAACCGGTTTTCAGGGCGCAGCGCTTGCCTTTCAGGCCTCGCTCTCCGATTCGCTCTGGCTCATTCTTGCCTCGATCATCACGATGTACATCGTGCTGGGCGTGCTGTATGAAAGCTTCGTCCATCCGGTCACCATCCTGTCAACGCTGCCATCGGCCGCACTGGGTGCGCTCGCAGCGCTCATTGCAGCACGGCTGGACCTCGACATCATTGCCGTCATCGGCATCATCCTGCTCATCGGTATCGTCAAAAAGAACGCCATCATGATGATCGACTTCGCGCTGGAAGCTGAGCGCGAACACGGTCTGTCGCCGCATGAGGCCATTCGTCAGGCCTGCCTGCTGCGGTTCCGCCCGATCCTGATGACCACGCTGGCGGCGCTGCTTGGCGCGCTGCCGCTGATGCTGGGCGACGGATGGGGAAGCGAGTTGCGTCATCCGCTGGGCGTCACGATGGTGGGCGGGCTGATCGTGAGCCGGCTGCTCACGCTCTTCACCACGCCGGTGATCTACCTGGGATTCGCGTCACTCTCAACGCGCTGGCGTGCCTGGCGTGCGGTCAGCGGATGATGCGATGAGCCTCAGCAATCCGTTCGCGCTCTTCATTCATCGCCCGGTGGCAACCACGCTGCTCACGCTGGGTATCGCCCTGGCTGGCTTTCTTGCCTGGTTTTCGCTTCCCATCGCGCCGCTACCGCGCGTGGATTTTCCAACCATCTCGGTATCGGCCTCGCTACCCGGTGCCAGCCCGGAAACCATGGCGCGGAGCGTCGCCGCGCCGCTCGAGCGAACCCTGGGCGCCATTGCCGGCGTGACCGAAATCACCTCGAGTTCGTCGCTGGGCAGCACCCGGGTCACGGTGCAATTTGAACTGAAGCGGGACATCAACGCGGCTGCGCGAGAGGTTCAGGCGGCCATCAACGCGGCGCGCACGCTGTTGCCAACCGACATGCCGTCCAATCCGACCTACCGGAAGTCGAATCCTGCCGACGCGCCGATCATGATTCTCGCGCTCACCTCGGCAACCTTGTCGCGAGGCCAGATGTATGACGCAGCCTCGACGGTGCTTGCGCAACGCCTGGCCCAGGTCGACGGCATCGGCAACGTTGTCATTGGCGGCGGCGCACTGCCCGCGGTCCGCATCCAGGCCGATCCCAACCGCCTCGCCGCCTCCGGCATCTCGCTGGAGGACATCCGGCTTGCAGTGGTGGCGGCCAACGGCAACCGTCCCAAGGGCATGATCGAGGACGACACCCGACAGTGGCAGATCGATGCCAACGACCAGGCGAAAACCGCAGCCGACTACGCGCCGCTGATCATCCGCTGGCGTGCAGGCAATGCGGTACGCCTGCAGGACGTCGCAACCGTCACCGACTCGGTTCAGGACCTGCGCAACTACGGCGTTGCCAACGGGCGGCCCGCGGTGGTGCTGATGCTCTACAAGCAGCCCGATGCCAACATCATCGAAGCGGTCGACAGGGTTCGCGCGCTGCTTCCCTGGCTGCAGGCCTCGATTCCGGCTGCGATTGATCTCCAGGTGGTCTCCGATCGCTCGCCCACCATCCGGGCATCGCTCAGGGAAATGCAGCGAACACTCTGGATTTCGATTGCACTGGTGGTGATCGTCACGTTTCTGTTTCTGCGAAGCGTTCGTGCAACGCTGGTGCCCATGGTTGCCGTACCGGTATCGCTCGCAGGCACCTTTGTGGTGATGCATTGGGCGGGCCTCAGCCTGAACAACATTTCATTGATGGCGCTGATTGTTGCCACGGGTTTTGTCGTGGATGACGCCATCGTGGTGCTCGAGAACATTGCGCGCCATGTCGAGCGCGGTAAAAGCGTGCTGCAGGCTAGCCTGGAAGGCGTGCGCGAGGTGGCCTTCACCGTGGTGTCGATCAGCGTGTCGCTGGTCGCAGTATTCATTCCAATTCTGCTGATGGGCGGAATCGTCGGAAGGCTTTTCCGCGAATTCGCCATCGTGATGACTGCAGCAATCGGCGTGTCGATGCTGGTGTCGCTCAGCACAACGCCCATGATGTGCGCGGTACTGCTCAAGCCGCGGCCGCCGCGCCGGCCCCGCCACACCTGGGTCCGATGGTTACGGATGCCCGCCACGCTTGCCGCACGGGGTTATCGCCGGTCGCTTGCCTGGGCGCTTCGTCATCAGCCGCTGGTGCTGGCCGCGCTGATCGGCGTCATCGCACTCAACGTGCATCTCTATTCAACCATCGCCAAAGGCTTTTTCCCCCAGCAGGATACGGGTCGAATCATCGGGTTCATTCGTGCGGATCAGGCAACCTCGTTCCAGGCGATGCAAAGCCGCCTCGATCGGTTCCTCGAGATCGTCCGCGCCGACCCGGCGGTTGAAGCGGTCACCGGCTTCACGGGCGGTGGCACCCGCAACTCGGCCCAGATGTTCATCGCGCTCAAGCCACTCGCCGAGCGTCAGAGTTCGGCGGATCGCGTGGTGGCAAGGCTTCGCGGCAGACTTTCCCGCGAACCGGGCGCATCGCTCTTCATGGTGCCGGTCCAGGATATCCGGGTCGGTGGGCGACAGGCCAGCTCGCAGTATCAGTTCACGCTGCAGGCGGACGAACTGGCCGAGTTGCGGGAATGGGAGCCCCGGGTGCGGCGTGCATTCAACCGACTGCCCGAGCTGGTCGATATCGACAGCGATGTGCAGGATCGCGGGCGACAGACCGCGCTGGTGCTTGATCGCGACGCGATCACGCGCCTGGGCCTGTCAGTACGCGCCATCGATGCCACGCTGAACAACGCGTTCGGGCAACGCCAGGTGGGCGTCATCTACAACCCGCTCAATCAATACCGGGTTGTGCTCGAGCTTGCGCCCGAGTTCACGCAGAGCCCGGAGACGCTCAGGTCGTTAATCTTCATTTCCAGTAGCGGTGAACGGATTCCGCTCACCGATTTCGCGAGAATCGAGGACTCGGCCGCGCCGCTTTCGGTATCGCACCAGTCGGGCACGCCTGCGTCCACCATCAGCTTCAATCTTGCTCCCGGCGTATCGCTGTCGCAGGCGAGCGAGGCGATTCGTGACGCGATGCTGTCGCTCGGCGCGCCTGCATCGGTGCGCGGCACGTTCCAGGGCACTGCCCGCGCATTTGCCCAATCGCTCGACAGCCAGCCTCTGCTCATTCTGGCGGCAATCGTTGCGATCTATCTCGTTCTGGGCATCCTGTACGAAAGCCTCGCACATCCGATCACGATTCTGTCCACGCTTCCCTCGGCGGGCGTGGGCGCGCTGCTTGCGCTGAAGTGGTTCAATACCGAGTTCTCGGTGATTGCGATGATCGGCGTGATCCTGCTGATCGGCATCGTCAAGAAAAACGCCATTCTGATGATCGACTTTGCAATTGCCCGCCAGCGCCAGTATTCGATGAGCCCGGGCGCAGCCATTTATGCGGCGGCGCGCCTTCGGTTGCGCCCTATCCTGATGACCACGGCCGCCGCGTTGTGCGCTGCCGTGCCGCTTGCCATCGGTACCGGTGATGGCGCCGAGCTCAGGCAGCCGCTTGGCATGTCAGTGCTGGGCGGTCTGGTCTTGAGCCAGTTGCTGACGCTCTACACCACGCCGGTCGTCTTCGTGGGAATCGACCGGCTGCGTAGCCTCGTCAACGGCTTTGCGCGCCGCCTGTTGGGCGGCGATTCGCCGGCAAACCCGGCGTTGCCCAGCGGGCCCGCGCAGCGACCATCGGAGCGGCCTCATGCGAGCTGATTGTCCGGGTATCGTGTTGCGCGCGGCCACACTGGGTCTCATGGTGATGCTCGCGGGCTGTGGCCTGGGCGCTCGAACGCCCGGTGCGCCAGAACCCTTACTTCGCCAGCCGCCACCCGCCGACTTCAAGCACGCATCACTGTTTGCCCCCGCTGCCCAACGGATCACCGTGGCACGCGACTGGTGGACGCTCTACGACGACGAGGCACTGAACGCGCTCCAGCGCAGGCTTCCTGATGGCAATCAGAATCTGGCTGCAAGCCTCGCACAGTTACGGATTGCGCAGGCGGCCCTCGACGCAAGCCGGGCGCCACGCCTGCCCGCCGCAGGCGCAGGCTTTGCCCTGACCCGCGCAGAGGCCGCCACCAGCGCAGCGAGCGGCACCACCCTGGCCCCTTCGTTTTCGGTGAATTGGGAACTCGACCTCTGGGGCCGTCTGGGTCAGCAGGTTGACGCGGCTCGCGCACGGGTTGAGGCCAGCGAGTTCGATCTCGAGGGGCTGCGCCTGTCGCTGCAGGCGACGCTTGCACAAACCTGGCTGTCACTTCGCGCCGCGCGCGCTCAATCCGCCCTACTCGACGACGCGGTTCAGGCCTATCAGCGATCGCTACAGATGACGCAGGACCGGTATCGGGTCGGCATCGTTCCCGCCACGGATGTCGCTCAGGCGCAAACTCAGCTGAAAACGGCACAGGCACAGGCTGCCGACGTTGCGGGCAGTCGCGCGCTGCTGGAGAACGCACTCGCCGTTCTGGTGGGAGAGATGCCCGCCGCCATCAGCCTTGGCGCGACTGATGGTCTGCCCAACCCGCCCGAGGTGCCGCTTCAACTTCCGGCCGAACTGCTCAGGCGCAGGCCCGACATTGCAGCCGCCGAGCGCAGAGCGGCTGCCGCCGCGGCGCAGGCGGGCGCCGCCGCTGCGGCCTTCTTTCCAACCGTCACCCTCGGCGCCAATGGCAGTTTGCGAGCCGGTTCGCTTGCCGACCTGCTGGCAGCGCCGCCGCTCCTGTGGTCGCTGGGCCCCAGCCTTGCGCTGGCGGCGTTTGATGGCGGCGCAAGGCAGGCAGCCGTCGACAGCGCCAGGGCGCTCCTGGATCAGGCATCAGCGCAATATCGGCAAACGGTACTCACCGCCATTCAGGAGGTCGAAGACAACCTCGCCCTGAACGCCGCACTCGCCCGGCAAACACAGCTTCTGCAGGAGTCGCTGGTTGAAGCCAGGCGTGCGCTCGAACTGACACTCAATCAATATCGGGCGGGCACAGTCAGCTATCTGAACGTGGTGGCCGCGCAGACCACGGCGCTATCGGTTGAAAGAAGTCTGCTCGATGCGAAAAGTCGCCGCCTTGCCGCCACCAATCAGCTTTTGAAGAACCTGGCCGGTGGCTGGGGTCAGCAGGTCAAATGATGACGACTTCCCGAGACAACGCCCTCGCCTGGCTCGGTATCGCCGAAGGTGCGGCCTACCTGCGCACACGCGAACTGTCCCCGGTTCAATGGACCGAAGCCCTCCTTGAGCGTATTCAAGGGTCGGGCGGCGCAATCGATGCGTTTCTGCACCTCGATGCGGACGGCGCACTGGCCCGCGCCCGCGCGGCCGAACGCGAAATCGCAAGGGGTCACGACCTCGGGCCGCTCCACGGCGTGCCCTGCGCAATCAAGGATATTTTTGAAACTGCCGACATGCCCACCACTGCGCACTCGCGGCTGCTCATGAATCATCGACCCGGCAGGGATGCTGCGGCGGTATCCAGAATGCGCGCGGCCGGTGCCGTTTTATTGGGGAAAACTGCCACACACGAATTCGCGCACGGCGGACCCTCAGTCGATCTTCCGTGGCCCCCCGCGCGCAACCCCTGGAACCTCGCGCACTTCAGCGGCGGCTCCAGTAGCGGCTCGGGTGCCGCGCTCGCCGCAGGCCTGGTGCCAGCGGCGCTGGGTACCGACACGGGCGGGTCGATCCGAATTCCGGCGAGCCTGTGCGGCGTCACGGGCCTGAAACCCACCTATGGTCGTGTCAGCCGAGCGGGCGTCTTCGCGCTGTCTCCATCGCTTGATACAGCGGGTCCGATGGCGCGCAGCGCTCGAGATTGCGCGCTGATGCTGCAGGCCATCGCGGGACACGACGCTGCCGACCCGGCCAGCGCGGCGGTCGCGGTTCCCGACTACTCGGCCGCTCTGGTTGGGCATTTGAAGGGAATTCGTGTCGGCGTGATTCGCCATTTTTTTGAGACCGAACTCCGCGCCAATCCCGAAGCCGTCGCCGCCCTCGACAACGCGATCGCAGCCTTGCGTGACTGCGGCGCGCACATCACGCCAATCACGCTTGCGCCCATGATGGCCTACAGCGACGTACGGGTGCTGATCCAGGAAGCCGAAGCTTTCGCAATTTTCCACGCGGCCCTGTGCGAGCGCGCGGATTCATTCGGGCAGGATTTTCTTGGCCGCGTGTTGCCGGGATGTCTCGTCCCCGCATTCGCCCAAACCCAGGCTCATCGCAAGCGACGACTGCTCACCGCTCACATGCGCGCTGCCTTCGAACAGGTCGACGCGATGGTCACGATTGGACCTGGGCCGGCGCCGCGCTTTGACGCACCGGAGTCGCACGGTTTTCTCTATGGGCTCTGGAGCGACAAACCCAACCTGCTCGCACCGTTCTCGGTGTCGGGATTTCCGACGCTTTCGGTTTGCACGGGCTTCGCCTCAAACGGTTTACCGACCTCAATGCAAATCGTGACGCGGCCTTGGGACGAAGCCACCGCGCTTCGGATTGGTGATGCGTTTCAGGGGCTCACCGACTGGCATCGACGACATCCGCTGGACCCGGCCGGTTCCATTGACCCGGTTCAACTCGCCGAACCAGCGCCCGCTGAACCGCTCGATCAATCGATGATTAGCTGGATCGACGCCTGCTTATCCCATGCTCAGCTCGCGCTCACCGATTCGCAACGCGCGCTGGTATACCAGGCTGCGCCGCGGGTAAAGCGAATGATCGCGCGCCTCGGAACACTGGAAGACCGGGCGGTCGAGCCCGCCGCAATCTTCAGGCTGGATTAAGCGCTGCACCCGTCTGGACAGCCCGGCTGCCGTCAGACCGCGCCCTCAACCATCACCTCGATCAACTTGGTCCCCGGGCGCGACAATGCCGAACGCAGGGTGTCGGCCAGCGCTGCGGGATCGGTCACGCGAATGGCCTCCAGGCCCAGCGATCGCGCGAGTCCTGTGAAATCCACTGCCGGGTCGGTAAAGTCCATGCCAACAAACTGTCGGCTACCGTGAAACGACAGCAGTCTTTGTTTGATGATTCGATAGCCGCCGTTGTTGATCAGGACGACGTTTAACGGCAGCCGATGATGGGCTGCCGTCCAGAGCGCCTGGAAGTTGTACATCGCACTGCCATCACCGCTGAAACACACCACGGGCCGGCCGGGATTGGCCAGACTGGCGCCGACTGCGCCGGGCAGTCCCCAGCCAATGCCGCCCGAGGCGAGCCCGTGGAACCCGAACCGGTCGCGATAGGGCAACAGGGCTGGCACCAGCGGCGCTGCGGTCAGCGCCTCTTCAACAAAAATCGCATTGGCAGGCAACGCCTCAACGGTTTGCAGCAACAGCCAGTCTGGATCGATCGGTTGTTGCGCCGCCTTGGCTTCGATGGTCCTGACGAGCTTCTTGCGGCGTGCGGTCCAGTTGTCCGAAGCGAGCGCCGCCACCCGATGGGCGGCGGTGTTGCGCAAAGCCTCTCCCCCCAACTCGCGCAGCACCGGCGTCAGCGCAGCGAAGGTCTCGCGCACATCGGCTCGAATCGCAATCTCAACCGGATAGTTCTTGCCGATATCCCAGTCGTTCAGACCGACCTGAACAATGGGCATCTGATCAGGCAGCGGGTCGACCGCGTGGTCAACCGACATCCTGAGCGGATCGGTTCCAAATGCAATCAGCAGATCATAGGCCGACAGCACCTCACGCACCTTGGGCTGGCTGCGTGACAGTGAACCCACAAAACAGGGATGCTCCGAGAGGAAGTGGGCACCAAAGGGAATGGTCTGCTGCAGCACTGCGCAGCCCAATGCCTGCGCAAACTCAGCCGCTTCGGCAAGCGCGTTGCTGGATACCAGTTCGTCGCCCACGATCATCACCGGCCGCTCTGCGGCAAGGAGCCGCCGAGCCAGTCTTGCCAATGCACTGTCGCTGGGTCGCGCTGCGGAATCAATCACGGTCCGCGCACCAAGATCAATGTCGGCTTCAGCGTTCAGGATGTCGCCGGGAAGCGAGATGAACACGGGGCCCATCGGCGGGGTTCGCGCCACCTTGGCAGCGCGCCGCACGATGCGAGGCAAATCTTCGAGCCGCGTGACTTCAATCGCCCACTTGACCAGGGGCTCGGCCATGCGTACGAGCGAGTCGTAGAGCAAAGGCTCTCTGAGCCCGTGACCCTGCTCCTGCTGACCGGCGGTGAGAATCAGGGGCGTGCGGGTGAACTTGGCACCGAACAGGGCCCCCATTGCGTTACCCAGCCCCGGCGCCACATGCACGTTGGCAGCCACGAGCTGGCCAGACGCACGACTGAATCCGTCGGCCATGGAGACCACCGCGCTTTCCTGCATGGCCATCACGTAGGTGAGCGAGGGGTGCTCGGCGAGCGCATGCATGATGGGAAGTTCGGTGGTGCCCGGGTTCCCAAACAGGTGAGTGATGCCTTCATCCTGCAGCAACGCCAGAAACGCCGAACGCCCGGTGAGTCGCGCCATGGCAGCCCCCTTGATTGGTAACGTGTCTTACGCGGATGTGATGGCGCGCGGCAGGGTTCAGCCTGCCTGCGCGGCGCGCCTGGGCTGAAACCTGAGCGGCGACGCTGAAGCGAGCACGCTCGCGACACCGTCTGCGACCCGCTGGTCGGGATGTTTCGCAAGCCATGCCGCCAACTGCCCATCGGCGCCGCCCTGCGCGATGATGGGCTGCAGCACAGGCGCCATCGCAGGAAAGCGCATCGTGGTGCCGCGGCTGACATTGCTTGCCTCACCGGTGGCGAAGTTGATCTCGACCTCGTCCCCGTTGCCCACCCAGTGAGACGGATCGCCGCATCCGGTCAGAACCGGCAGACCTTTGGAGATTGCACCCCGCATGGCCTTGTAGGGCATGGATTCGCACAGCACACCCATCCCCAGCGCGGCCATCGCGATGAAGCCCTGAATGTGCGGCTTTCCGCAACCGAAATCAGCGCCGGCGATCACCAGGTCGCCGCGCTGAACGCGCGCTGCGAATCCAGGATCAATCGGCTCGAAGAGGTGCGGAATCAATTCGGCGGGATCGGTAATTCGACCGATCGCGTATTTGAACGCCATGACACCTTCGTCAAGCGGAATGCCGTGACCAAAGACATGCGCGCGACCGCGGCGAACCAGGCCAGGATTCATGGAGAGGCTCCTTAGACGGACGCTGCGGTGGCGAGCGTTACCGGATCAGCGAGGCACCCCGCTACCGCAGACGCAGCAACGGTAACGGGAGACGCGAGATAAATTTCACCCTCATGCGCGCCAAACCGGCCAGCATGATTGGTTGCGGCGGTGGCCACGGACACCTCACCCGGGCCAAGCGGCGCCATCAGGCCTCCTGCGCAAGGCCCGCAGCCAGGCGGCAGCATCATCGCCCCTGCGTCCACGAAGATTTGCGCAAGCCCGTCATCGGCCAGCCTGCGCGCGGTCGCAGCGGTGCCAGGTACGACAAACATGCGGACGTGATCCGCAATCCGCCGACCTTTGAGCAGCTGAGCCGCAGCGGCAAAGTCTTCGTACATTCCCGAGCCACACGCACCCAGGGTTGCGTGATCGATGGGTTGGCCAAGCACCTGGGACAGGCGCTCGGCGCGATCCGGACCGCCAGGCAGGGCGACCTGCGGTTCCACCGTGGACAGATCGAAGCTGATCCGCGCTTCATAGGGCGCGCCCGGATCGCTTCGGAAGTCGGGGGCATCGGCAACGCTGATGCCAGGTGGGTCGTCATCAAACAACACGTTGGCCACACCCATCTCGGTGATTGAGTTGCACAGCGCCACGCGCGCTGCCAGATCCAGCGACGCAAGGCCGGGGCCGCCAAACTCGACCACCCGGTAGTCGTACTGCACGTTCCAGCGTCCCTTCGAAAAACCTTGTGCGAGGAGGAACCCCACATCACGCGGATGCGCCCCACCGGTCAGGCGTCCCTGCAGATCGATACGCAGTGTTTCCGGGACAGTGGTCCAGAGACTGCCGGTTGCGAGGACTGAAGTGACCTCGGTTCCGGCGGCCATTGCAAGGGCTCCAACCGCCCCAAAATTCGTGCAGTGCATGTCGTAACAGAACAGGAACATTCCCGGTCGGATCAGACCTGCTTCGATGGGAAAGATATGGCCATGCCCGCCCCGCCCCGCGTCATAGAGCGCGCCGACATGCCACGCTTTGGCAATTGCACGGATATTGCGGCCACGCTCAACAGCGCGCTGCGATCCGTAGGCCACTTCATGGTCGGTGACGAAGATCACCTTATGTGGATCGATCACGCTGCCATAGCCCAGCGCATGCAGTTCGCGGTAAGCGGTTTCGACAAAACCGTCGTGGATGATCACAAGTTCGGGTACGGGATACACCACCTCGCCAGGCACGACCTGCGCGAGCCCGCTCGCGCGAGCGAGAATTTTTTGTACTGCGGTCATCGGCGCGGGTTGGCCGGATTGGGGCGACGAGAGGGTCACGCAAGGCTCTCCTGCAATCGACAGCGCTGATCACCCATCGCGCGCTGGTTTCGCGAAAAAAGATCTCTCTGGTGAGAGTGTGAGCGATTATGACAAACTGTCATGGACAGGAGGCCTCAAATGAACAAATCGCAGAACAACGCCGCTCACGCGGCATCAATCCAATTGAATTCCCAACCGTCGGCCCGCTCAACGCGCCGTGTCAATCGACCGGGGGTCGCTGCCCTCGCCGGAATCTGCGCGCTGGTGCTGGCCTGCGCGTCAGGCGCTACGCAGGCACAGTCCTTTCCAAACAAGCCCGTTACCTTTGTCGTGCCTTTCCCGGCAGGCAATGCATCCGATGTCGCGGCACGCGCGCTGGGCGAGGAACTCGGGCGTCGTCTTGGCCAGCCCATCGTGGTCGAGAACAGAACGGGTGCCACCGGAACGATCGGGGCCTCATTCGTGGCCAAGTCAGCGCCCGATGGTCACACGCTGCTCATGACATCGACCTCGTTTGCGATCAGTACCGCATTGGTCGCAAATCTGCCCTACCGCCCCACGCAAGACTTCGAGCCCGTGGTGCAGGTGGGAGGCAGCGGCGGCATGCTGCTCATTGTGGCGCCTGACTTCCCAGCAAAGACGCTGGCCGAGTTCATCGACCTGGCCAAGCGCAATCCCGGTAAATTCAACTATGCGCATGTCGGCCGGGGCACGATCCAGCACCTCACCATGGAAGTGTTTCTGTCCATGACGGGGCTGCAGATTCAGCCCGTGGCCTACAAGGGCAGCGTTCAGGCGATCACCGACATCATCAGCGGACAGATTCAGGTGATGTTTGACTCACCCAGTTCGTCTGCTTCGTTTGTCGACGGTGGCAAGGTACGCGCTCTGACCAGTGCGGCCGACGCGCGCAGCGTCAGACTGCCCTCCGTTCCCGCAGTGCCCGAATCGGGTGTGGCCGAACTGCGCGACTTCCGAGTCGGCGGCTGGGTTGGTTTGCTCGCACCGGCGCGCACCCCGGCGCCCGTCATCAAGCGCCTGAACGAAGAGCTGGTGTCGATCATGAACGCACCCGCAATGAAGCAGCGGCTGCTGCAGGCCGGGCTCGAGGTCGGTGCACCGCACTCGCCTGAACAATTCGGTCGCTTCCTCCAGGCGGATATGGCCCGCTGGCAGGCGGCGGCCACCGCGGCCAAGATTCCGAAAGAATAATGCGGCCCTGCGACCTCAGCGCTACCGACGCGCGCCGCCTGATCGGCAGCAAGACGCTGTCACCGGTTGAACTGCTGGACAGCTGCATCGCGCAGATCGAATCGGTCAACCCGGTGGTGAATGCAATTGTCACCACCGCTTTCGAGCGCGCACGCGACGAAGCGCGCGACGCAGAACGGCGGGTCATGTCGGGCGAGCCGCTTGGGCCCTTGCACGGCTTGCCGGTCGGTTTCAAGGACCTTGCGGAAACTGCCGGCATCCGTACAACGCATGGTTCACTGCTCTATCGCAACCATGTGCCCACGCAAGACGAACCGGTGGTGGCGGCGGTCAGACAGGCCGGCGGCATCGTCGTGGCCAAGACCAACACGCCTGAATTTGGCGCGGGTGCAAGCACCAGCAACGCACTATTTGGTACGACACGTAATCCGTTTGATGTGACGCGGTCCTGCGGCGGGTCATCAGGGGGATCCGCAGTGGGGCTCGCCACCCATATGTTTCCGCTCGCTCACGGATCCGACACGGGCGGAAGCCTGCGGCTTCCTGCAAGCTTCAACGGTACCGTTTCACATCGGCCGAGCGCAGGCGTGGTGCC
>Ga0169931_10000637_pt1 | contig 58380 bp, 48 predicted proteins | sample Kivu_15m_20L_FD_129675 | JGI IMG/M metagenome (GOLD analysis project Ga0169931, IMG submission 129675) | Freshwater microbial communities from Lake Kivu, Western Province, Rwanda to study Microbial Dark Matter (Phase II) - Kivu_15m_20L... | ecosystem: Environmental > Aquatic > Freshwater > Lake...
AACAGAGAAGTTAAGCTCCTCAGCGCCGATGGTACTGCTTATTGCGGGAGAGTAGGTCGCCGCCATTTTTTAAAAGCATTCTTTTTGAATGCTTTTTTTTTGCCCCAACGTTAATAAATATTTAATTTTTTAATTTGTATTTATTTTTGATTTAATTTGTGTTTAAATCAATGAAGGTTACCGTTTTTTATAGCTTTAGTCTTACACATTGATTTTCAGTATGGTAGCCTTATTAGCAGTATTCATTCATATCCTCCGGGGAGTTTTAGCCTTTTTTATCATTCTTTTTAGATATGTTATTCGGCAGAGTTGATACTGAAGTTTGTTTATATCTATTTATAATTTTCAATGTAGGCACACGTATTCTTGCTAATATTGGAAACTAATGGCTCAATCAATCCGGTTTTTCAGATTGAGTGAAATTTTATGTACTATTGAAACTAACTACTATAAACTATGCAAATCCTTTTATGGCACAGCGGTATTGTGCTTTTCCTATCACTATTTCCATATTGCAGCCTGCAATCCCAAAATACCGGTTCTGAGGATTTTTTGACAGACCAGTTACACCAGGATGTTGTTTCTGGTGACAATATATCTGATCGTTTGCCAAATATAGAAGCCTATTCTGAATTTTCTGAAGAGCCACTGGATATCAACAAAGCCAGCCTGGAAGATTTTCTCAAACTTCAGAAATTATCCATCTATCAGATAGAGGAATTAATTACCCACAGAATGATTTTCGGGACATTCATGACATTGGAAGAACTGCAATGTTTGCCTTCATGGGATATTCAGCTTATACATGATTTGAAGGTGTTGTTATATGTGGGCGATAATAATGATTATCTTTTAAATTGGCGCTCAAGATTAAAGGATCCCAGGATGTCGTGGATAGTGAAGAGCAGAAAAAGCCAGCCTTCATATTTTACCAGTAATAATCCGGATAATGCTTCCGGTACTGTTTCTCCATTCCACTGGACTTTTAAATACAGACTGGAGTACAGCAATTTTTTGAAACTGGGCATTATAGCCGAACAGGATATGGGAGAGAGATTCTTTGGCACTAAGAGCAAATACGGATTTGATTTTTATGCCGCATATGCCCATTTAAGCAAACCATTCAAATGGTGCAATGAATTAATTATTGGTGATTTTACAATTGGACTTGGTCAGGGTTTGATCAGGCATCATGATTTTGGAGGTAATAAATCATCACAGGTAATGGCTATTAAAAAATCATCCCGCAGAATCAAGCCATATACTTCTATACAGGAAAACAATTCACTAAGGGGGTTGGCTTTCAGTATTCCTGTTCAAAATAATATATCGGCATTGGGGTATCTTTCTTACAGAGGGAAAGATGCAAGTATAGTTTATGACTCTGTCTTTCAAACTCCTCAAAGGTTCACAGCCTTTCAGCTATCCGGATTGCACAGGACTGAAAAAGAATTGGATGATAAAGATGCTGTTAAGGAAACTGTAGGTGGTTTTCAGGTCGAATATAATCAAAAGTCATGTCGCACATCTGTAAATTACGAGATAAGCCATTTTGATGTACCCTGGATAAAAGAGGTGGCTTTATACAGGAATTATCAGTTTAGCGGTAGCAATCTGCAGCAATTTAGCCTTGATTATGCCAGCAGATATAGGAATCTGACTTCATTTGGTGAATTTGCAGTAAGTCAATGGAAAGGAAAAGCATTAATAAACGGAGTTTTGATGACATTGGATAAATATGCTGATATGAGTGCTGTTTTTCGTTATTATAGTAAAAATTATCATGCATTAAATTCAAATTCTTTCGGGGACGCAACCATACCATCAAATGAATTTGGCCTGTATGTAGGATTGTGTCTAAGGCCTGTAAAGAATCTTGAGATTAATTTATTCGCTGATCACTGGGTGAATTCATGGCTTTCTTATCGCCGAAACGGATCTTCGTATTCAAGAGATTATATGTTGCGATTGAATTTTCAAAAAAGAAAAAATTATAACGCATATTTTCAGTATAGATTCGTTTCTAAACCTGTGAATTATTACAATGAATCAATCTCTGTTTCTAGTTCTCCTTTACCTTATAAGCTGCACAGAATTAGAGGACATATTAATGTGATGCTGGATAAATCTATAGAGTTCAGATCAAGAATTGAGTGGAGTGCCTTTCAGCATGGCAATAAAAAGGCTGCAGGAATTTTACTTTATCAGGACATTATATATCATCCGTTGTATTCTTCATGGAATTGTGCCCTCAGGATTAGTATTTATGATGTAGGTGATTTTGATTCCAGAATATATGCATATGAAAACAGTGTTTCCCAGGAGTCGTCCATTCCTTTTTATCAGGGTCGAGGATCAAGATTTTATATAGTCCTTAAAAATAAAATGAGTAAAAATATTAAAGTTGAAGTGAAGTATGCTAAAGATTATATATTGAAGAAATATAATTATTTTGGTGAATTTAACAGGCCTCTTGGTTATGGTACAGGTGAACTAATTGCGCAGCTGATAGTTAATATCTAGGATTTTTTTAGTTTAATATTTGCTTAATTATACCAGCTTTTCCTTTAGCTATGCATGTATAATGACAGTACTTAACAATATAAAAACATTACATGGGAAATGATTTCTGGATTGGAGATTGTGTTTTGTTAAAAAAATCTGGCAGGAAGGGCATTGTTAATGGTCTTGCCAGCGATGGTAAAATTATAGTCCTTGTCGATGGTAGAAAAGTGATCACTTCCAAAGGCAATATCCAGTTGATGGAGGAAGATTCATTTACATTTCCTGATTGGGTGTTTGAAAATAATAAACCTGTAGCTTCAGAAGTTTCAAAAAATAGAATTCCGGACACAATTGACCTTCATATTGAAGTATTGGCACCTTCACGAATTAATGATCCTCCCGGTTCTATTTTTGATTTTCAGGTCAGAAAAGCATTGGAATTTGTTCAAGAAGCATACAGTTATAAATATCCATCTGTAAAAGTAATATGTGGCAAAGGACAAGGTGTTCTCAGGCTTTATTTAATTGAGGCGTTTCGTGGTGAAGAATGTGTAAAATTGATTTCGGAACAACACGATGGTGGCGCTTTGCAAGTGTGGTTAAATATTAAATAAAACCACCATATTAAATTCCGCTGATTTATTTGGATTTATCAAATTAAATTTCTATATTTGCAGCCCGAAATACAAACGTTCTTTACATATGACAGCTTCTAAGCATTTTTCATTACCTTATTCAGGGATGAAAGATGGCATGCACCATTACAGTATGCATGTAGATGATCAGTTTTTCAATAGTTTCGATCAAAGTCTTATATCCGGCGGCAATTTTGTTGTTGATATCGATGTGGATAAAAGGTCTGGAATGAGTGTTTTGATATTCCGTATTAATGGTTTAGTCAGCACTACTTGTGACAGATGTCTGGCAGATATCAGACTACCTGTTGAAACTGATAAAATACTTCATATTAAAATTGGAAATCCTGAGGATTCCGATGATGAAGTTATTTACATCGAAGAAGATGCGATTAATCTCGATCTGTCTTCTGTTATTTTTGAATTTATATGTCTGGCTTTGCCACTGATGAAAATAATAGATTGTGAAAGATTGAATCCTCGTCCATGTAATATGGACGTCCTCAGTCACCTGAATCATAATGATGATAATGAAAATGACAAAGAGGATGATTGGAATGTATTTAAAGATTTTAAATTGTGATAATATTATAAAACATAAATTATGGCACATCCTAAGAGTAGGGTTTCTAAATCCAAAAAAAATAAAAGAAGAACACACCACAAAGCGTTAATTCCTCAACTTACTGTATGCAAAACTACAGGAGAAACACACATGATGCACAGAGCTTACTGGCATGAAGGCAGCATGTACTATAATGGAAAGATGGTTATTCAATCCAAAGAGACAGAAGAAGTGGAATAGTAAAACAATAAATGATATAAAAGCTCCGAATTTTTTTGGAGCTTTTTTTTTATAATTTGTATTGATTGTATTTATAATATTGATTGATTTTATAGAATTCTATGCTTATTAAAGATTCTCGGCTATTACGAAATCATAATTATCACCATATTGAGCCTTTTAAAGTCAGTTCTTAATATTGATCTGCCTTGATCAATTCTTATCAAAATCAATTATATTTGTCTATCTAAATTTTTCCATATGAAGACTTTGAACCATCTGATTTTATTGGCACTATTATTAATTTTTTCTCTGCTTTCAACACAATCAATCGGTCAAAACCGGGATGCAAGTGATTATAAATTTTTAAAGGAGACAGAAAAGGCCCTTGAATTTGCCCAAAAACAACTTGATAAAGCTACCAGAGATCATACCAAAGTCCTGGACAAAAGAGACAAAGCCCTTGCTAATGTTGAACTCCAGGAAGGAAAAAGAGGCGAAGATGCAGCCAGGCAAAAGCTGAAATCAGCAGAAGCTGAATTAAAATTTGCTGAAAAAGAAATGAATCAGTGTCAGAAAGATGTTGATAAACTAAATGAAAAACTTGAGAAACGAAGGGCGAAAATGGAAAAAAAGAAATTGGAAGAACAAGAGCAGGAGGAAGAAGATGAATCTGATGGATTAACGATAGTAAAGCCTCTTTTTTTTTCAAATCATATGAATGCTTCGAAAACGATTTTAATACGAACTATATGAAAAAAATCATCAATTCCGAAAAAGCACCATCACCAGTAGGTCCATATAATCAGTCAATCCTGGCAGGAAATACCCTGTATGTCAGTGGTCAGATTGCAATAGACCAATCTTCAGGAAAGTTAATACTTGATAACATAGAAGTTGAAACACACCAGGTTATGAAAAATCTTGGTTACGTTCTTGCAGCGGCAGATATGACATTTGAAAATATTGTAAAATGTTCCGTTTTTGTGAAAGATATGGAAATGTATTCAAGAATTAATGCTGTATATGCTCAATATTTCAATGATGATACGGCACCTGCCAGAGAACTCGTGCAGGTTGCTAACCTGCCTAAATACGTAAATGTCGAAATTAGCTGTATTGCAGTAAAATAGCTTATATCATAAAATTCAAAGTAGTGAAGAGAAGAAATTTTATTAAATCAACAGGAATGGTAGCAGTTGGTGCTACTTTGTCACAAAGTATCCTTGCTTCAGATATCATCTTTAAAAATCAGGTAAGGCTTGGATTTATTGGTGTCGGTGCAAGAGGTTCTGGTACGTTGCAGCTTGCCCTTCAGCGAAATGATATTGTTGTAACAGCTATTGCGGATATTGATTCTGGTGCCGCTTCAAGAGCAGCAGAAATTGTTAAAAATAAAACCGGCAAACAGCCTGCTTTATATATTAAAGGAAGTTATGATTATCAGAATCTGTTAAATTCTTCAGACGTTGATGCTGTTTTTATTTGCACGCCATGGGAGTGGCATACAGAGATGTCAGTTGATGCATTAAAGGCCGGCAAAGCTACTGCTTGTGAAGTGGCAGGTGCTTCCAGCTTGGAAGAATGCTGGCAATTGGTTAGGGCACAGGAAGAAACAGGCACACCATTTATGATTATGGAAAATGTGTGCTACAGAAGAGACGTTATGGCAGTGCTGCACATGAGCAGGTTAGGTCTTTTTGGCGAACTTATTCACCTTCAGGGCGGGTATCAGCATGATTTGCGGGAAGTGAAGTTTAATGACGGAAAAAGATATTATGGTGGGGGCGTTGAGTTTGGTGACAAAGGTTACAGCGAAGCCAGGTGGAGAACGAACCATTCTGTATTCAGAAATGGAGATTTGTATCCCACACACGGCATTGGGCCAATAGGTAGTCTTATCAACAACAACAGGGGAAACCGATTTTTATACCTTACTTCTGTGGCTTCTAAATCGAGAGGGCTTCATGATTACATCATCAACCATCCAGGTGGAGGCAAAGACCATCCCAATGCTTCAATTCAATTTAAACTTGGAGATGTTGTTACCACCTCTATTGTCACGAATAACGATGAAACCATTATTTTGTCACATGATACAAATCTTCCGCGACCATATTCTCTTGGCTTTAGAGTACAAGGAACAAAAGGTATTTGGATGGATGTAAATAAATCCATTTACCTGGACGGTAAAAGTCCTGCACATCAATGGGAACAGGCTGAGAAGTATCTGAATGAATACGACCATCCACTTTGGAAAAGATATGCTTCTGAAGCATCTGGTGCAGGCCATGGCGGCATGGATTTCTTTGTGATGAATGCATTTATTGAAGCGTATAAAAATAGCCACGTTATGCCACTTGATGCTTACGATCATGCATCCTGGGCTGCAATAACCTGCTTATCCGAACAATCCATAGCTGAAGCTGGCGCACCTCAGCACTTTCCCGATTTTACTTCTGGTAAATGGATTAATCGTAAACCAATTTTTGCACTTGGAGATCAGTATTGAAAAGTGATCAAGTATGCAGAAAGCGCGAATGTTGATCATAACACATTTGTATCTTGACAACCTGATATTAAATCCTGAATGAAATTTTATTAAACAAACAAACCTCTTAAATACTTTATAAAATAAAAATTAATGGGAAGGCCTTCAAATCATTTTTTTGTGATTAAACATTTAATGGTCGTCTTAATTGGATTGGTCTTGTTGACTTTTAAAATAAACGGCCAGGCCCCTGTAAGATTTGATTTTGAGCAGTGTACAATCAAGGATGCGTCCGGATCCCTGGCTGATGGTATTCTGGGTGGTGTTCCGGATTGCGATTGCGGGCTGATTAATAATTCCTTCCAGCTCAATGGATCAGATACTTTATTTTTTCCAAAGCAGTTTTCTGCATTGTTTTCTGCAGAAAATTTCACTTTTGATACATATTTTACACTTTCAAACACTTCAGGTAACGCTGATGTGTTTTCTGTAGTTGGCGGAGATTGCTCAAAAGTAGATTCATCCATGTCTCTAAAATATTTTGCAACAACCGATGAGTTGTTTTTTGTTATGGGCAGCAATGTCAATAATCTAATTACTGTAAAATCAAAAATTGATCAGAACATCTGCTGGCATCGTTTTACGCTGGTCAAATCCAAAACGGAGTACTTTATTTATATCGATAATGTTTTGAAGCGCCGGTTTTCTGCAAGAGAAATTATTCCTTTGTCCGTAATTCATGGTTTTCGATTTAGTGGCAATCCCTGTCGAAATCCGGATGAAGTAGGACTAATTGGCAAAATTGATCATGTAAGTTTTAAATTTCAGGCACTTTCTGCATTGGAGTTATTGCAGTCATACCTGTATCCTGATCAGATTGTCAATAGAGATACCACTATTTTTGCAGGTAACGATGTAGTTTTAAAAATAGGGAATTCATGTAGTCAGAATGTTCAGTGGAATCCAAATGCCGACTTGGTAGTCCAGGATTTAAGAACCGCTGTGGCAACCCCATCCGAAACTATAACATATACCACGCTGATTCAGGATGGATTATGTAACGTCCGAGATTCTGTTACTATTTTTATTGCAGATCCAAATGAGATAGATTGTAATAAATTACTATTGCCAAAGGCATTTACACCCAACAATGACGGACTTAATGACACATATGGGATAAGTAATACATTTATCATTGAAGACCTGGAGTTTTTTGAAATTTATGACAGAACAGGGGCCTTGATTTATAAAACAGACAATATAAATGAAACCTGGGACGCATCATTCAATGGACAGCCTGTAAATGCGGGAATGTTTTTATACAAAGTGAAATATACCTGCGGAAATGAAAAAAGATTTTCTACAGGGTCCTTTACACTTTTACGGTAATCTATTCCTGGCTATCTTAGCCTGTTCATGGAATTTATTTTTCTTTCGTCCCGGGCAACCATGCGTGACGCCCACCATGAAAGCATCGCTATTATAAAAGGAATAAATAACCCTAGCGTAAATTTGAATGCAGGGTTTTTCATCAGATTTTCACCTTCAGCCATTACGCTATAAAAGAGCACCAAAAGTAAGCTGAAAGCTATAAGCGAGACAATATGTGCGATTCTCATCTGGAGTGGTCTGTTGTTAAACAACAGTATATTGCCAAGTGAAAAAAACGCACCTGCTACATTCAATATAGTCAGTAACGTCAGATCAAAAACCAACAATTTATTATCCTCGAAATAACGGATACTGGCATCAGTGCATTCGGCCAAAGGAATAAAGAACAGACTTATAAATAATAAGCTTGAGATAAAAAACAACAAACTCTGAAACCTTTGAATCATAAATTAAGCTATTTTCACAAAAGATAATTAATAGTGTTTTAAAACCGAAAGATAATGAATTTTAGTTTTTGGGAAATAGATTTTTTAAATAAGCAAAGTGACATTATTATACTTGGGGCTGGAATTAGCGGCATAAGTACAGCCATTTCCCTTCGGGAAAAACATCCGGAACTAACTGTGTCAGTATTGGAAAGATCCGGGTTTTCTCTAGGGGCAAGTACAAAAAATGCAGGTTTTGCGTGTTTTGGTTCCCCCTCTGAGGTCTTGGAAGATATCCGGAATATGGGTGAGGTACTGACCATTGACTTGATAAAAATGAGATGGAAAGGACTTGAACTTTTATGCCAGCGAATACAAGCAAAATTAATGGATTATAAAAATGATGCAGGATTTGAGGTTTTTGGACATTCAGATGATGAAGCTTACAATAGATGTATTGAAGCCATTCCTTATCTTAACAATCTCATAGGTGATGCCCTTGCATTGGATAATATTTATTCGGTATCGTCTGAAATAAACATGCCGGGATTTTTACAAAATGGAATTTGTAATAAATATGAAGGTAGCTTACATCCTGTAAAAATGATGCGATGTTTGTACCAAAAAGCGGTGGAAGCTGGTGTCAACTTCTTTTTTGGCCTTAATATTGAATCTATAGATAAAGTTAGGAAAAGACTTGTTATTCAGGGTGGCGAAATTCCTTATAAAATGCTGTGTATATGCACAAATGGATTTGCAAGCCAACTTTGCCCTGAACTGGAGGTAACGCCGGCCAGAAACCAGGTTTTAATTACAAAGCCTGTAAATAATTTCAACCTCAAGGGTTGTTATCATTTTGATTATGGCTACTATTATTTCAGAAGTTACGAGAATCGTATTTTGCTTGGCGGCGGCAGGAATTTATCCCCAGACATTGAAACAACTGATGAGTTTGGGCAAACTGAATTGATTCAGTCCAGACTTATCGATTTTTTGGATAGAATTAATCCCGGACTTTCCAGTCAGGTGGATTATAGGTGGAGTGGTATTTTAGGTGTTGGACCAAAGAGGTTTCCAATATGTAAATGGATTGAGAGTGATATTTTGGTCGGCGTAAGACTGGGGGGTATGGGTGTTGCCATAGGAAGCTATCTCGGTGAAACACTTGCGGAAATGATTTCGGAAAAAGTGGGAGCAACAAATAGTGAGTAATACCTTGACTACATTAAAGTTAAGTGCTTTATGAGCAAACATGATTGTTGAACAAGAAAACATAGAACTTCTGCAGGTTCTATAAATGGTTTTAAGGATTTAATTATTATTGTGATAGCCTTGCCAGGATTTTAGATCTGCACATACCAGATACATTTGTTTTCGAAATATGGTTCTTCAAAATATTTTTGTATTGGAATTATTTCAGCATATTCATGGCGGGGAAGTAGTTTTCGCTCTTCTTCGATATTGCCTTTTAGTGCTATAAGTCCGTTGGGATATGCATTTTTTTGCTTATGATGAATAAGTTTTTTTGACCAAAGCATGAGCATATCAATCTTTGCAACAGCACGGGTAACAACAAAATCGTATTTTTCCTTTTCCTCTTCAGCCCTGATTACTTTTGGCTTCGCATTTAATAGACCTGTTTCCTGGCAGATGGCCTGAACCACACTGATTTTTTTTGTGGTGCTGTCTATTAATGTAAACTGGCAGTGTGGGAATATAATGGCAAGTGGAATACCTGGAAACCCACCACCTGTACCTAAATCGATAATACTGGTTTGATGAGTAAATTGAATAAACTTGGCAATAGCGAGAGAATGCAATATATGATGCGTATAAAGATTTTCGATGTCTTTGCGTGAAATTACGTTTATTTTTTCATTCCATTCCTTATACAGGCCCTCAAGGGCTTCAAACTGACTTTTTTGATGTTCGGAAAGATTTGGGAAATATCTGTTTATAATGGAAGACATAATTATTATTAATGTTGTAAAATTAATCAAACAGACTCAATTTTTATAGAAATCTGTAAAGTCCATGAGCTGCATCAATTTAGAGAGTCGCACACAAGGAAATAAGTTTTTAAATTGGTAAAGAAAAAACATAATATAAGCAGTAACTCGAACGAAATATTTGACAATAAACAATATGCCAACAGGTCAAATGAAAATCTTTTTTCTAAGGTATGATATCGTATCAGACGGCAATAGACTAACTGCCATTTTGTCATTTATTGGCAGATTTGTTGTATATTTGTGTTTTAATTCGACGCATATGCACAAGGAAGTTATAGATTTTGATGAGGACATTAAAGTGATAGATGAATCCAAACAGGGAGATATATTGTTTTATGATAGCAATCAACCAGGATTCAAAAAGTTTTACATAGAATCCTATGGTTGTCAGATGAATTTTTCAGATTCTGAAATTGTGGCTTCAATTCTCGCCGAAGAAGGATATGTCCCTACAAAAAACATGGAAGATGCCAGCCTGATATTGGTGAATACATGTTCTATTCGTGAAAAGGCAGAGGAAACTGTCAGAAACAGGCTTGTTGTTTATAATAAGGCAAAGCAGGACCGACCGGGTACTTTAATAGGTGTTTTAGGCTGCATGGCTGAACGATTGAAATCCAAATTAATGGATGAGGAGAAGCTGGTAGATCTTGTAGTTGGGCCAGATGCTTACAGGGATATACCAGGTCTGCTTTCCCGGGCTGAAGAAGGAGAAAGGAGTATTAATGTGCTTTTGTCCAGGGAAGAAACCTATGCGGATATCTCTCCGCTTAGATTGGACTCAAATGGAATAGTGGCCTTTATTTCGATCATGAGGGGATGTGACAATATGTGTTCATTTTGTGTAGTTCCCTTTACCCGTGGAAGAGAAAGGAGCAGAGACTGGCATTCTATTGTAGCTGAGGCTGATGATTTATTCCAAAGAGGGTTCCGGGATATTACCTTACTTGGGCAGAACGTAGATTCTTACCATTGGACATGCCCTGAAACAGGAAATGTTGTAGATTTTGCTCAATTGCTTGAAAAGGTAGCTTTAGTAAACCCATTATTAAGAATAAGATTTTCAACATCTCATCCAAAAGATATTACGGATGAAGTATTATATACGATGAACAAATATCATAATATTTGTAAATACATCCACCTTCCAGTTCAGTCGGGTAGTAATCGTATTTTGCAATTAATGAACCGGACATACACCCGGGAATGGTATATGGAAAGAATTGATACTATTTACAGAATCATGCCTGATTGTGCAGTTTCGTCTGATATTATAGCCGGTTTTTGCACTGAGTCAGATGACGACCACCGCGATACGCTGGAAATAATGAAGTATGCCAACTTCAATATGTCCTATATGTTCTTTTACTCTGAAAGACCGGGAACACTGGCTGCAAGAAAATTTCAGGATGATATTCCATTGCCATTGAAAAAAGACAGGCTTGCTGAAATAGTGGAATTACAACGCCAGATATCTATAAAGCACAATCAAAGTGACATAGGAAAAGTCTTTGAAGTACTCATAGAAGGGGATTCTAAAAAATCATCAGACTATTTTAAAGGCAGAAATAGCCAAAATAAAATGGTGGTTTTTCCAAAGTCTGAAGTTTATTGTCCCGGAGCATATGTAAACATTAGAATAACAAATGCAACCGGAGCTACCTTACTCGGAGAGATAATTCAGTAATCCAAAATCATATCGGTAATTGAACATACAAAGTGTTAAACAACGATTCGGGATCATCGGAAGATCTTCATTACTTGACAGAGCGTTAAGTACGGCAATACGTGTAGCTAATACAGAGCTAACTGTCTTAATTCAGGGTGAAAGTGGGGTAGGAAAGGAGGTGTTTAGTAAAATTATTCATGAACTTAGTGTCAGAAAGCATAATAGTTTTATCGCCATAAATTGTGGCGCTATTCCATCCGGTACCATAAATTCTGAATTGTTTGGTCATGAGAAAGGTGCTTTTACAGGAGCAGTTACTGATCGAAAGGGATATTTTGAGACAGTCTCAGGTGGAACAATTTTTCTCGACGAAATTGGTGAAATGCCTTTGGATACTCAGGCTTTTTTACTACGAATTCTTGAATCAGGAGAGTTTATTCGGGTTGGTTCATCCAAGGTTCTGACAACAGATGTGCGTATAATTGCTGCTACAAATGTTAATCTCGAAGAAAAAATTGTATCCGGGAAATTCAGAGAAGATTTATATTACAGATTGAATACAGTCCCAATAAGGGTGCCTGCTCTGCACGAACGCAGAGAAGACATATATATGCTGATAAGAAAATTTGCTGTGGATTTTTCTGAAAAATACAAATCAGATCCGATACAATTGACTTCAGAAGCCAGAACGCTATTGGAAAATTACAGGTGGCCTGGAAATATAAGGGAGTTAAGAAATCTTGTGGAACAACTTTCTGTACTTTCAGAAGGAAATGAAGTACGCGTTGAGGAACTATTATCAATTGCACCCCACGTTCGGAACAGGAATTTACCCATCTCTGGAGTACAAGGAAAGGAAGAAGCTACTTTTCATGAAAGAGAAATATTGTTTAAGGTTTTATTGGATATGAAGGGAGATCTAAATGATTTAAAATCCCTTGTATTCGAATTAATTCAGACAAATAATCTTTCCGTGCCTGATATTACAGCAATAAAATCGATGGTTACAACGAAACAACCTTCTTCTGCTTCAGATATTTTTACTACAACACTTTCACCTAATGAAAGCTTTGTTTCACCTTATGCACCTTTTGATAAAAACCAGTCAGCACCCATTATCATTCAGCCAAAAAGTAATTCTTTCCAGGATTCTGAGGAAGTAGATGAAGATCTTTCATTGGAGTCAATGGAAAAAATGATGATAAAAAGAGCATTAAAGAAATACAATAACAGAAGGAAAGAAGCTGCTGATGAATTGGGTATTTCAGAACGAACGTTGTACAGGAAAATAAAGGAATATGATATTCCTGATAAATTATAGGCTGTAAAGCTTTAGTTTAATTTAGATAGCTGCTATTAATATCTTTCTATTATGTAACCATTCAATACTTTTCTTAAGTAGCCTGAAGTACATACTAAATTGTTTATTTTCTTCAATGCTGTTGTTTTAAGACTTAAAAAAATGTTTTAAACTTCAGGCTTCATACCTATAGCTAAAGGGATGGTTTTCAATTTTTAATCTTTCCTTCTAACTACCGTCCTCATTTGTTTTTCATTTGATTTTTTGTAAATACTGTGCTTTTCAATTTATTGGTGCATTCTCTTGTTCAGGAAAGCCTAGTCATGATTTTATAGGGTGAAATGGATAGGGGTAAATAAAAAAAGCCACAGAAATTCTGTGGCTTTTTTTATTTATGGATGAATAACTTTTAACAACTGTTATTCGATAACGATCATCTTCTTCATTTCTGAGAAGTTGCCTGATTCGAGCAGGTAGTAAAGTACGCCTGAAGCGCCGAGCTGTTCTTTGGTGAATACTTCGGTATTGATACCTTTAACAGCATCGATATTTCTGGTGGCAACGACCTTACCTGTGACATCGAATACTTTGAGTACTGCCTGATCAGCCTGAGGCATGATGAAGCTTACTCTGGTCATTTCCCTGAATGGATTCGGTTCGTTCTGCAGCAGTGTGATGTTCTGATCTGCAGCGGTATTGGTGAAGTTTAGTTTCACAGGAGCTACTTTGATATCTGTATCCATATAGGCTTCTGCACGTGTGATATCAGAAGAGACAGTCAACATCTGGCTGATATTTCCAGCTTTTGCTGCTTTGACTCTGATGGTAAACAATACCTCATCCTGTGTTGCGTTTTCAACCTGCGCTGCTGCATAGGAGAATGTTACGGTACTTTCATCGATGATACCGATATTGGCATCAGAGATCTGAAGCTTACTAGACTGAATACCTTCGAAGGTAGCATCGTTAAGGTTCATTGTAAACTGATATCCGAAGACGTCCTTGTAGGTTTCGGCAGTAACCGGAATTTCCACGATCTGACCTGCATTTGCTGCCTGTTCAGAGATGCTTAGATTCAAAGCGCTGGATGTTCTGGCTTCAGCCTGGGCATTTTGCACATCTGTCTTGACATCACCGGTGACATCACCGATTTTGACAGCTCTGAAGTGGTTGTCTGCCTTGTCGCCATCTACGAGGATACCGATTTTCTCCTGGTACGGGAATACCTGATTGACATCGATAAACTGGTCAGCTACCGGGAATCTCCAGGAAGCATTGTCGAAGGTGTTTTTAACACCGAGAATGACGCTTCTGAGCTGAACAAGGTCTATAGAGTTGATCTTAGTATCGTTGTTGATATCAGCAGCGATGATCTTATACGGACTTGCAAAGGATTCAATACCGAGCATGTGACGCTGAATCATAACGATATCGAAGGTAGAAACACCATTCATGTAGTCTGCGGACTTGGTAGCAGTAATTTCTGCCTGACCGTCAGGAATATCATTGAAGGCATACAGACCAGTGATATCCGTTGTCGCAGGACGAGGGAACTCAGGAAGATCCATATCGAGTGCTACCTGTACATTGTTGACACCCTGGCCAGCTTCAGTAGTCATCAGACCTGCGATTCTTGAGCCTCCTGTAGTAGGACAAGTGCTACAGTTGATTGTAAGTTCTACCATGCAGAAATCTACGTTAAACTTACCATCCCATACAGACATCTGCACCTGAACGACAGCTTTGTTTTGACCGGCAGGAAGTACGGCATCGGTCCATACCTTAGCGGAAGACCGCTGTGCAGGAATCCAAAGCTGGAGTTCACCATTGTTGTATCTGTTGAGTATGGTAGCATTGGTGGTTGGGTATGCCATCACACCACCAGCAGCATCGAAGTAATGCGGCGTATTGATGTTGATAACCTTTCCTGCCACCACTTTGTCGATTACCTGAGGAGCCCAGCTATCAAAAGTATAGAGTAATTTATCTGTATCTGTACAGTTGTCAAAGGAACCTACATTGAAGTCCTTGGCCCATAGTTCGACCATAGGTCTTTGCGGACCTGTTCCGTCAGGATCAGCCATAAGGGCAGAGGAGAGACTTACACAATAAGGTGTAGGTGCCTTGGTGTCAGCGACCATGAAGTCCTGATGACAAGCGGAGTAATTGTGACATCCGTCGGTAACTTTCCAGTCTACCTTGTGGTTGCTCATGCTTCCTGCGATAGCTTCTGGTATGCGTATGGATACGGTAGCACCGTTGGTAGTAGGCGCGACGTAGATATCCTTGATACCATTGCCGTTGTTGTCCTGGATGAGGTCAATTCTGCCGTTGTTGGCATTGGCGACGTCATTACCCGGAGCGAGGAAGCTGGAGAATTCGTAGTCATATGTTCCGTCTCCCCACTGGTCAACGAAAACGATCCACTTAAGCCATCCGTTGTCGATACAACCACCGCCGTCTGTTGCGGATTTGGTAAGGGTAACGATGGTCTGACAGCTTGCATCCACACTGAAGTTGAGTGGTTCGCAGCCTGAAAGCTGTGGATTTTCCGTATCGGAGAATACAAATTCCTTAAAGTAAGGACCTTTGGCTTCGTTGGTACACCAGTTCATGAGATCGTACTGAACAATCCACTTTCTGCACACACCGTCTTCGAAGTCAAACTGCTTGATATCGGTAGAGTATCCGATAACATCGCAAGGACCCTGAATCCATGTTGGTTTATTCTGAGCTATTTGATCAGCAGAAGGCCCCTCGCATCCTACAGCAACCTTGGTTGAAGAAGGCGGCGTAACGACCCACACCACATTGGAAGAGGAAGGATCGACCTTGATGATCTGACGGCAGGAAGGCGCCTGATTGAGAGGGGCATCGCCGACGAAGAAGTCTCTGGTGATGGTACCGATACCACACTGGTTTAGCTGTACATTGTCGCGGAATCTGACAGCAGGCGTGCCACAGGCAGCGTAAGATACAGGCAGACCGGTGAGGGTGAAGTCAACGCCATCGACAGGCTGTGCTCCGGAACCGAGATCACCAGACAGTGTAATAGGATTGTCACACTGAATCGTCATGGCAGGAGGACATGTGATGATAGGTGCCGACTTATCTTCGAGTCTGACATAGGCCCATGATTCGTTGTAGTTGTCACCAGGCGAACCGAAGATACCGTTTCTGTCGGCATCATCCCATACTCTCATGATGACTTCGTGGACACCAAAATTGATGATGCCATCGCCGTCGGAGTCAACACCTGTAGCAAGGTCAGCGCAGCAGAAGGAGACATACTCGCCACCATCTGTGTCGTTGACATTGTCATCACCATGTAATACAGGTGCATTATTGTTGAATGTAAGGTTATTGTTGTATCCGTTTGTACCAGTGTTTCCACACGAAGGAGCACCAGCAGGACGACGGAGTTCTACCTTGACAAATCCTGTACAATAGTCATATGAACCATTGTCAACCATATGGGTGTAAAGGTTGGCAGAACCTGATGCATTAGGTCCTGCAGCAGAAACTCCTAAAACAATATACTGCTTGGTTACAGGTATTGGTGGAACCAGATCTGCCACGTTTACATAGAAGAAACATGTAGTTCTGTTGCCACAGGCATCTTTGAATTCATATCCCACTGCATGTGAACCTAATGACAGATTTTGAAGCTGCACTTTTAGATTTCCAGCTGCAATAGTACCTGTGGTAAGTATATCGCCCGAGCCATATAACTGACCTTTGAAAGTAATGTCATTGCAGGCATCCTCTATTTTCTCCGGAAGAGGTAAAGTAGCAGATGCTGTACAATTTAAGGAACCAACACTGATAGTCATATTATCAGGGCAAAGGGCAATTTTTGGTGCCTGAGTGTCAAGAACCTTGATAATTTGGGTGTGCGTTACCGGATTGGAAGCAGAAAGTGGCTGACACATGTTTCTTACTTTCCAGGTTCTGATAATCTCATAACTGGAGTTACAGATATCATAAATTTCATCGCTTACGCTCACAGAAACGTTACAAAAGTTTCCAACTCTGTTTATCTGTACACCATTAAGTGTTGGATATCCAGTGTTAGTAGGCTTAGTAAGATCAGGATTAGCCTGAGCATCACTGCATTCAATTGGATTGTTAACGTCTCTGTCAGCCGGCCATACGATATCATTAAGATCAAGATTGTCAATAGTGATAATCTGAGTACAACTTGCTGTGTTACCATCATTGTCAGTTACTGTCCAAATTCTGTTGATTGAAGCTCTTGGTGAAGCACAGGTGCCATTGTCAATGAAATCATCTGTATACTTCATTGATGAACCAGGCTCACAATTTAACAATTCTGCTACTCCGGTCAGCAATTTACCTGCATTGTTAACTGCAAGCGGATCTTCCGCACAAGCTATAGTCACATTGGCAGGGCAACCAATCTTAGGCAGCTGCTTTTCTTCGATGGTAATGGTACCCCAGCACATGTTACCAGAACCCTGACAATCAGTTATAATGACTTTGAAAGTCTGTCCTACGTCATCAAGGTTGAAGAAATTGGCATGAGGAACGCCACCTAATGTGGTTATTTCAATGCAATATTTCTCGTAGCAACGATATTCGTCACCTTCCAGAATCATGTCTGCAGTAATTACTGCCTGGCAATTTCTGTCCAGTGAAAGATTTATTCCATTGATACAAGTCATTGTATTTCCTACAGGCACATATTCGTTTACTGTTACAGTAAATGTGCATGAAGATTGATTTCCATAAGTGTCTTTTGCAGTTGCAACAACTGGAGTTGTTCCAATTTCAAATGGAGCAAACATATCCCTGTTATACGTAATTACACTACCACAATTGTCAGTTGCTGTTGCTCTTGCACTTGTCGTGGCACGACATTCACCAGGTCCGAGTTGTATAACTACATTTGCAGGACATGTAATTACCGGAGGAAGTAAATCCTGTACAGTAACCTTGATTTTGCATGCTCCGATATTTTCGCACGCGTCTGCAACAGTAACTAAAACTTCATTTACACCCAGGTTGCCACACTGGAACAATGATTTTGAAAGATTGAAAACCAGCTGATTTGGTGTAGAACAGTTTTCAGTAACTGCATTCGTTCCACCCTGGATAGCCTGGTTTACAGTAATAGTTGCTGTACCATTGGCGTCGAGATTAACTGTAATATCCTGGCAGGTGAATGAAGGTGGAGTTGTATCAACAATAGTTATGATTTGAACTCCGGATGTTGTATTTCCGCAAGGGTCAGTTGCTGTCCATGTTCTGGCAATTGTTCCTGTGAATCCACAGGCGCCCGGTGTAAATGTTTCAGTAAACTGAACGCAAATGACACTTGATGGTGCACAGTTGTCTGAAATTGTAGGTAGACCATACTGAGCAAAAGCTGCAGTAGGAGCATATTGGTTAGCACCTGGGTTACAAGTAAATGACTTGGCTACATAAGGACCACTACACTGAACAGTAATGTTAGCAGGAAGTGTCACAACAAGTGTATGCCCCGTGCCGGATTGGCAGGCACAGACACTTCCAATCGTAATTGGCATCATCACGGCATTTGTTAATTGTATGCCGGGAGTCGACTCGGTTACATTAAACTTCTTACAAAGCTTACCTTCGATGATTATGTCCTCTCCATGTTCGGCAAAACTGATTTCCTTTTCAATAGCTTTGGAAAGAATTCTTGCTTCCGGGACTGATGCCTGCAGAGAAGTAAAGTTCAGCAGGACGAGCGCCAGCGAGCACAACATCAAATACACATTCGTCTTTACACTTTTCATAACGGGGGTATGTTAAATTGAAATAAATTTTTCAGTTTTGGTATTATACAGATCGGGAAAGTTCAGTTTCTGGTTCATGAGTGAGATACTTTAGGGGTATTTGGAAAAAGTAAATTCCCGATGTGGGACTTAATGTTAAAAGTATTTTTATAAAGTAAAAAACAGACCTCGGAACGTACCGAGTTCTGTTGTATGCTTAGCAAAATGTTTTGACGATAAACCGAAAACGCGGGAATACCCTGGGATGGGCAATGAGACGAATTCCGGACACGCCGGAATTGAAGTAAATTAATGTTTCGAACTTCAACGTTCATAGGGTTTTTATTCTCAGGTTTTCAATACTCAAAACTCTTTCGCAATCGATCCAAACGGATACACCTCGCATAAAGAGATCTATCAATTTCACATAAAGATGTATAATCGTGTTTTCTGCAGGAAATATTTTAGACATTTTCTTTTCAAAAAAAAGGTGAATGGTTTTCATATAAACAATTAATTATATATGTATTGTATTCGTATATAAGAATTACATATATGTCCTTAATTTCCTCGAAATATAATGGTGAAGAATTTTAATATATTTAATTTACACATCAACAATATTATACGTATTATAAAAAATTTTAATAAATAATATTTTAATTAAATAGAAAAAACATTAAGATGTTATTTATTAAAAATAACAGGATTACATATTAAAAATATTTAAATTAAATATCAATTGAAATATTATAGGATACAATTGATGATCTATTGTTATATGTTCAATAGTAGCGTTCTGATTCCTTTATACTTGAGTTGAAGATCCAGTTTTTTTCTCCTTGAAAGTGGTAATAAGATCTGTGGAAATTTTTTAAATGTAAGTTCATTTTGCGGGTAGCTGCCAAAATCTTTCATATGCAGGAGATTGACCAGGTGTTTGCGGTGTGATCTGAAAAAGACAGAACCCGACGTGATTGTCTCCAGATTACTCAATGTATATGATACAGTAGTTTTTTGTATATCTCCGTTGTTGATGAAATTTACCCAGCATAAATCATCAAACGCTTCAAAAAAAAGTATGTCTTTGTAGGGTATAAAATAATCCTGATTCAGTTTTTGTACAAGTATGCCTGAACCACTGATTTCAAATAGCCTGTTTGCTGTATCCCGGTCCGCATACATGTTTTTATAGCTAAAAAACTGACCGAGATGGGATACCATGATGTGCATGTCATACAGGTTACAGTGCAGACTTGCATACGCAATTGCTAGTGCTTCGTATCTCGGGTTACGCTGATCTATGATCTTATTTTCGCTTGCGCATACCAGAAACAGATTTTCATTATTGATTTGGTTAAATTTGCTCAGATATTCCTGGTATGTTTCAGGGAGTAGGATGATTTCTTTGGAAGGTACTTCTATGCGCTTATAAACAGGTCCGAGGTATATATCATGTTCACTTTTAAACTTAGCTTTGTATTTCTGAAACGCGAGATAAAATGTTTTGAATATATCCATACGCTCCTCGGGAGCAATCAGCTGTAGCATAATAATCTACTTAATTTCTGAATCAGCTCGCGCTATTTTCGCAGGAACCTTAGCCTTAATCCGGCGCCCTGAACAGGCTCCATGCCATCCTCATATGCGATGATGCCATTTACCAGTGTCTTCATGACTTTTCCCTTGAAGGTCATTTGTTCCAGAGGACTCCATCCGCATTTATAGCCAATGTTGGATTTTTCAACCGTCCATTCCTTTTCCATGTCCAGCATAACCAGATCTGCAAAGCATCCTTCGTCAATATAACCTCGGTCTGCTATTCTGAAACAAATGGCAGGATTGTGACACATTTTTTCCACTATTCTTTCCAGTGTGATTTTACCTTGCTGATGATAGTGCAGCATGAGATTCAAGCTATGCTGCACCAACGGTAATCCGGCAGGTGCTGAAATATAGGGATTTGATTTTTCCTCAAAGGTATGAGGGGCATGGTCCGTTGCTATAATATCCAGTTTGTTGTCAAGCAATCCTTTCCATAATGCCTCTTTGTGTCTGGGTTGCTTTATGGCTGGGTTGCACTTGATAAGATTTCCCAGTCGCTGGTAGTCCTCTGAAGTGAAATGCAAAAAATGTACACAAGCTTCTGCTGTAATTTTCTTTTGCTCCAGAGGAGTGATATGATCAAACAATTCCAGCTCTTCCTCTGTCGATATATGTAACACGTGTAGTCTGGACCCGTATTTTTTTGCGAGCTGGATAGCCCTTGTAGTGGATACTACACAGGCTTCCTCATTTCTGATCAAAGGATGCTGATCCGCCTTGATGTCTTGGCCAAACCTTATCTTGACGCGATCAAGATTGTTTTTTATGGTTTGTTCATCTTCACAGTGCGTAGCAATAAGCATGTCTACACCGGCAAATATTTTTTCGAGGGTCTGGGTATTGTCCACAAGCATATTGCCAGTACTGGATCCCATAAATATTTTAATGCCACATACGGATTTATAATCCGTTCGCATGACATCGTCATAGTTGTCATTGGTGGTGCCCATAAAAAAACTGTAATTGGTATATGCAGTTTTTGAGGCAATTCTGTATTTGGATTCCAGCAGGGAATGATTTGTGGCAGGAGGTGATGTATTTGGCATTTCCATGAATGTGGTTACGCCACCCATCAGCGCAGCGCGGGATTCGGTGGCTATATTCGCCTTGTGCGTTAGTCCGGGCTCTCTGAAATGTACCTGGTCATCAATAATACCCGGCAATAAATATTTTCCTTCACCGTTTATTTCTGTATATGCACCCTTTTCTTCAATTTGTTTATCAACCTTCTGGATTTTTTCGCCGGCAATCAAAACGTCACCGGTTATTATTTTTCCTCTGTTGACGATGTGTATATTCCTGATTATTTTCTTTGATGATGGCATACATATATTATTATCTGACAAAATTAATCTGTTTTCATATTAATATACGAACAAACCAATGGCAAAATTAATTTATAAAGTTTTATTGGTGTCTTAAAGTCAATATTTCCCTTATTCTGAGACACATATTAAATAAAGTCTGATATTTCCCATATTTATGTAATTTTGCACCATCTAACTCATGTTAAAATAATTTGCAATATGACCAATATGAATTTTTATATGATCCGAACCTTGTTTTCTTTTGTAAGCTTACTTTTTATTACCTGTAATGTTCTGGCGCAAAATGCAGTAGAACCCGTATTGATGCAAGTCGGCAATTCCGATGTATCTGTGCCGGAATTTCGGTATATCTATGAAAAAAACAATGGTGACCAGGCAGATTATTCTATGAAAAGTCTTCAGGATTACCTTGATTTATATATAAAATTTAAACTCAAGGTTGAAAAGGCCAAGTCGCTTAAACTGGACACGATCTCAGAATTGAGAAACGAACTGGCGGGATACAGAAAGCAACTAGCAGGAAGCTATCTCATGGACAAGGAGGTTACGGAGACCCTGCTCAAGGAATTGTATTCCAGAATAAAAGAGGATGTGGAATTCAGCCATATTTTTATGCTTGTTCCTGCCAATCCTTCACAAAACCAGAAAGATTCAGTAAGACTTGAAATGCTTGCTGTTAAAGCCAAACTTGTCGGTGGTATGTCATTTGAAGATGCAGTTTCCCAGTTTTCACAGGATAAAAACTCAAAAAGTCAGTATGGCCGGATGGGATATTTTACGGCTAAAATGCCTGAAGGATTTTACACGTTTGAGAGTGCTTTGTATCAGACGGCAGTAGGAAAGGTGTCAGATATCGTTGAAAGTAAAATTGGATACCATATAATAAAGGTGACTGACAAGCGTCCTGCCAGAGGCCAGATTCAGGTGGCACATTTACTCCTCAAAGGAGATTCAAAAGAAATCTCTACCCGTATGGACAGTTTGTATCAGATATTGCAACAGGGTGCAGATTTTTCTCAGCTTGTAGCACAATATTCCCAGGATAAAAATTCATCAAGAAATGAGGGGCTTTTGCCTGCATTTGGTATTAATGTATATGACAGAGCTTTTGAAGATGCCGCATTTTCTATTGCAAGTGATGGCGGTTACTCTGTACCTGTTCGCACAAAAGCGGGATGGCATATCATAAAACGTATCAATAAGCCTGAGATGGATACCTACGAATTGTTTGTTAAGAAAATGAAAGGCCAGCTTTCCAAGGATGAAAGGTTTGAGTTGGCCAAAAAGAAACTGATTGCCAGTATAAAGGCAAATCACCAGTTTAAGGAAAATCTTACCTTACTTAATAAGTTTTCTGCTGATCAGACAGAGGAGTTTTATTCCTACAAATGGGTTCCTGTTATTAAGGATGGCCAAAATACGATATGTGCTTTTGGCACAGGGCTGGTGGCATCCCTTGATGATTTTGCTGGGTACTGTAAAAAAAATACCAGAATTAGACTTCGTTATGATAAAAATAAACCCGTATCAGAAACGATAAATGAATTATACAACGAATTTGTCAATGAAAAGGCTATTGAATTTGAGGAAAAAAATCTCGATACCAAGTACCCCGATTTTAAATCGCTGATGAAAGAATATGAGGAAGGTATCCTGCTTTTTGAAGTCACAAAAGCTGCTGTTTGGGACAAGGCCAATCAGGATACGGTGGGTCTGAAAACGTATTATGAACAAAACAAAAAGAAGTATGAAGAAGATGAAAAAGCACTGATTCAGAAATATACAGTTCAGACTACTGATAAGAAACTGGCCGACAAGATTTATAAATTTGTAAAAAATAACCCTGTGGATAAGTTGCAGGAAAAATTTAAAAACAAGGCTGTAATCGTAGTGATGCCTGAAACAGTAGAACGAACTTCTGAATTGCTGAAGGGCATGGAGTGGGAGGCAGGTGCCTTTTCTCAGCCTGTTTTGAATGATTACGGCAAGTACTATTCATTTCTTAAGATTCAGGAAATACAACCTGCAAAAGTTAAAACGCTTCAGGATGCGCGTGGATATGTGGTGGCAGATTTTCAGGATTTTCTTGAGAAGCAATGGGTGGAAAGTCTGAGAAAAGAATTTCCTGTAAATATAAATCAGCAGGTTCTCCAGCAACTCATTAAATAATGGAAAGAAAAGCTCTGGTCTTTTGTTTTTTTGTTTTCGGACTTATATCCTGTAACAACCATCCTGAAAAAGCTTCTGAAAAGCCCCTGGTTAAAGTCGGGAATCAGGTTTTAACGTATGCCGTTGTTGAAAAACTTGTTCATGATGATATTTCCAAAGAAGACAGTGCTTCCGTTGTAGATGCCTATATTGATAACTGGATCAGGGATCAATTGATGGTGCTTGAAGCTGAAAAAAACATTTCAGAAGATCTGGATATAAATGCATTACTCGAAGAGTATAAAGCTTCATTGCTTTTATACCATTACGAAAATAAAATTATTGCTGAAAATCTCGATACTATTGTTACTGACATGCAGATCCAGGATTATTACGATAAAAATTCAGATCAGTATATTCTTTCTCACCGCATTATCAGACCTGCAGTTTTTGTCATTGGCAAACAACTTGATCAGGGACAGATTCAAAAACTTAAACGATTGTCTGAGTCTGAGTTTTATCAATTTTGTGAAAAGAATAATATGAATTCACTTTGCAAAGAGGAAGAATGGCTGGGTGAGCAGGATTTTATGACCATAACTAAAGGTGTATTTCCTGTTTTTAAAACACTTGACAGAAATTCAGTTCACAGCACTTACAAAAATGGAAAACTTTTTATATTGCGCGTCAATGAAATAAAAGAACCTAATTCAGTGCCGCCTGTTTCCTATCTAAAGGATAAATTGGTTCAGGAAATTTTGCACAAGAGAAAATCTGAGTTATTATTGAGATTCAGGGATGAGATTTTTAATAAAAACATCAGTTCCGGTGCCGTTAAAATTTATGAGTAATTCAACTAAAATCATTATTGTGGATATAAAAAAAATATTTCTGAGTTTTATACTTTTTGTTATTATCATTACTCAGCCGGTATCAGGTCAAAAAATCAGTGGACTGCTTGTAGACAAGGTAGTAGCTAAAGTTGGCAGTGAGTTTATTCTTTTGTCAGAAATAGAAGAAGAATACAGTTATGCAAAAGCGCAGGATCCCAGTCTTCCGGAAAGTATAAAATGTGACATTCTGGCATCCATAATCGATCAGAAAGTCATCATATACCAGGCAAAGCTGGATAGTATTGAAGTGGGTGAAGATGAAGTGGAGTCTCAGCTAAATTTCAGATTCGATGCCGTTTTGCGACAAATGAATGGTGATGAACAATTCTTTAAGGAATATTACGGTGCTACTATACAGGAAATGAAAGAAAGATACAGGGATGATCAAAAGCAAAAACTGCTGGCAGAGAAAATGCAGTATGATCTCATGTCTAATATTGAAATAACACCAAAAGAGGTAGAGACATTTTTCAATACCATACCTGTAGATAGTTTGCCTTATTTTAAATCAGATATGGAAATTTCTGAGATTGTTATAAAGCCAGAACCTAATGCTACTGAAATAAAAAAAGCTTTTCAAAAACTTTCAGATATCAGAACAAAAATTTTGAAAGGAGAAGAGACTTTTGAAAAAATGGCCATCAAATATTCTCAGGACCCGGGTTCCGGTGCAAGGGGTGGAGATCTTGGCTTTGCCAAAAGAGGTAATTATGTGCCTGAGTTTGAAGCGGCTATGTTTAGTCTTCAGAAAAATGAGATGTCAGAAATTGTGGAAACGGAATATGGTTTTCATATTATTGAAATGCTCGAACGAAGGGGAAACAGTATCCGGGCAAGGCATATTCTGGTAAAACCAGAGATTACACAAAGGGATCTTGATTCCACAAAAAATGTCTTAAAGGGTATAAAGGAGAACATAGAAAATGATTCTATTACCTTTGAACAGGCCGTAAAGGATTATTCTCTGGATGATTTACCTTCATACAGCAATAGCGGAAGAGTTAAAAATCCTGCTACCAACAGCACATTTTTTGCTGCTGACGACCTGGATGCCAATACTTATTTCACTGTTTTTGATCTGAAGCCAGGACAATTGTCTACCGTTCAGGATTATAACCTTCCTACCGGAGAAAAGGCTTTCAGGCTGGTAAAACTGGTATCTATCAGTAAGCCACATCGGGCCAATCTTAAAGAAGATTATAATAAGATTGCAACCATAGCCAAAGAAAATAAAAAAGGGGAGTACTTTTCCAAATGGATTTCACAAAAAAGAAAGGAAATCTACATAAAAGTGGATGATATGTATAGTGATTGTCCTGATTTGCTATCAAATCAATAATAAATATTTAATTTAATTAATTCTTGGCACTATTTTGGTATTAAATATTATCGAGATTGAGTTATAGAGTAATTAAGCAAATTGTTACTCGAGGTCGATTCTTTAGGGAGGAATCGACCCTTTTTTTATTCATATAATGTCAGTTCACCTTTGGATGTGTTTTGTCCGCATTGCACCTGAATAATATAATCTCCAGCTTTCAGATAACCTGATTTAACATCTTTTTTCTGTCCGGCAATCTTAACATCTGATAAAAGTGATAGATTGTAGTTGAACAATCCTTTTTTCAAGCTCACCGTTTCTGATTTGACTATTTCGCCAGTCTTTAACTTAATGTCAACTTTTCCCTGACAATCAGAGGCTGAATAAATCTCTGCAATTACTTCACCATCTATGGATTTGCTGTAAAAATTGAGCTTTTTACCCCAGTTTGCATTTTTCCTGATTTTACCCGGAGAGAATAAGAGCAGGGTAGTGGTATCAGAAATGCTGTAGAATTTTGATAAATCAAAGGTGTATATTGATCGTCCGTGCGTAGCCATTACCAGTGTTTTGTCTCTTTTGTGCACTACAAGATCATGGACAGGTGCAGCCGGTATGTTGTTTGTAAGTAGTGTAAAGGTTTTACCGAAATCTTTCGATATATAAGTACCGTGATCTGTGCCTGTATAAATGATGTTTTCAAAAGAAGGATCTTCCTTAATGACATTAACAGGTTCCTGGGGCAGCGACCCTTCTCCAAGCCTGTTCCAGTTTTTTCCGAAATCATTACTTACAAATATATGGTGATTGAAGTGGTCATTTCTGTATCCGTTCAATGCAAGATACACTCTTCCTTTTTCAAATACAGAGGCCTGTATACGACTTACCCATAAACCTTGCGGTAATCCCTCATTAATTTTGTTCCACGAGTTTCCGCCATCTTTGGTCATATAAACATTGCCATCATCAGTGCCGGCATACAAGAGCCCAAAACTCAATTTCGACTCATCGATGGTAGTTATGGTAGCAAAAGGAACGTCACCATCTTTTTTGCCGTTTGTAAGATCAGGTGAGATAACCTCAAAGTCTTTGCCCTGATTCATAGATCGCATGACAAATTGTGAGCCCATATATAAGATATCCTGATGATGAGAGGACAGCAGGATCGGAGTCTGCCAGTTCCATCTGTAAGGATCGGCTCCTATATCATGTTTTGGTGTAATATAGGATCTTTTATTGGTTTTAAGATCCAATTTAAAATAGTTTCCAAACTGAAAGCCTGTGTATACTATATTTTCATCTCTCTGGTCTATCTGAACCTGCATGCCATCGCCACCCATCAGAAATTTGTACGGATATTCGCCCTGCATCATCCAGCCTGCATCATTGGTGTAATCTGAGGGGCCCATCCATACGCCATTGTCCTGAGTGCCACCATATATATTAAAAGGTGTTTTTTGATCAACATTGACATAATAAAATTGTCCAACCTCCGGCTGAATGCATTTAAACCAATTGTCACCTCCATCATAGCTGATATTAACACCTCCGTCATTTCCATTTATCAGATGTTTTTTGTTTTCAGGATTGACCCATAATGCGTGGTGGTCGACATGTACATTTTTACCATTGATACTTTTCCATGTCTTACCATAGTCTTCTGATTTTAATATCGGCACTCCCAAAATAAATACCAGGGAAGGATCCTTTGGATGGACTCTTATCTGACCGAAATAATAGCCATATGTAAAATAGAAATCATCCATGTATTCTACGTGGGTTTTGTTCCATGTCATACCGCCATCTGTACTTAGGTAGACCTCGCCACCAGTAACTGGTGTGTCAAAGAGGCTTTCATTAGCATTTTTTTTATTGTAGTCAGCAATGCTTTGCAATGTAATTTTGTCGTTTTTTAACAGCTGATTGATTGTTTTTGGGGTGTATTTTGCTGGGAAATTGTTGCTTTTCAGGTATTCTGCTACCTGTTTTTCATCGAGTTTCAGAAACTGATCTTTTGACATCTTGAGAATCTCTGAGGACTGAAGCCCGCTCTTTTCCTCTTCTTTGGTTGCAGCTTCCTTTCTTTTAGCCTGATTGTCAATGATAGCATACAAATAAGTCTTGTTTTCCTTTTCTGAAACTGCGAGACCGATCCTTCCGGCATCTTTTCCTGTCGTAAACCCAGTTTGGCTTATTTTACTCCAGGTAATTCCGCCATCGGTACTTTTATATATGGCACTTCCTTCTCCGGCTTCCTGAAAATCCCATGCTTTTCGGGATCTTTCCCATGCAGCAGCATAGATGATATCCGGATTCACAGGATCGAGCACGATATCAATTATTCCGGTATTGTTATTTATATACAAGGTTTGATTCCATGATTTACCTCCATCTTCGGTAATAAAAATCCCGCGCTCAGGATTTTCTGTGTATAAATGCCCCATGGCTCCCACGATAAATTTTTCAGGGTTTTTCGGATGAATAACAACCCTGCCAATATGGTGGGTTTCCGACAATCCGCAATTGGTCCATGATTTACCAAAATCCCGGCTTACATAAATCCCGTTGCCTGCATAGGAAGACCTGCTGGAGTTTGACTCTCCGGTTCCAAGAAGAATAACCCGGTTTTTCCAGTCTACATCAACATCTCCTATGGTAATCACGTCTTCATTCTGAAAAAACGGCTCGAATGTATTTCCGTTATTCTGTGTGTGCCATAAGCCACCTGAAGCATAAACAGCGAAAAATTCCTGCGAATTTTCGGGGTTTACGGCAAGATCTACGACTCTTCCATTGAAGATAGTCGGCCCGATATTGCTTGCCTTGATCTGAGAGAGCAATGATCCTTGTCCCGTAGCTGTGCGCACAGTACTATTGCCCCGGTTTGCAGCTGGTGTAGGTTGAATCTGCGCCAAAGCCGGAACATAATGACATGTCAGTAAAAGTAAGGCAAGAAGGTTTTTTATGGAATGCTTCATTTGTCGTAAATTATTGATCTGATTTAATAATTGTTTTTTGAAGTTGGAAATATAAAACAATATTGCTTTTGAATAAAAGAAATGTTGTCTTAGTTACATGTACAGTTGTAGTCTGTACCAAATACAGCTGCTATTTTATCTGGCATGCTATGGAATCGACAAGCGAATTCCATATGGCTTTGATAATCAGTCACCGGGAAAGTGATAAACTATAAATAAAAATATAACATTGAATTGGTAAAACAGAACAAATATGGTTAATTAATTTTAAAACCTGTATAATACCATCTAAAAGCAAAAGAGACAAAATAAAATTACAAAGACGCAATTCAATAAATTGTCGTATATTTGCAGCGCTATGGGTAGATTTTCGTAATTTATCTATTTGGTAACTTTTAAAAAATTTAAAATGTCAATTTATTTATCAGAAGAAAAAAAGAATGAAATTTTTGCAGAGTATGGCGGATCTCCAACCAATACAGGATCTATTGAAGGCCAGATAGCTCTGTTTACTTACCGGATTAAGTCTCTTTCAGATCACCTGAAAACCAACAGCAAAGACAACTCCTGCAAAAGGACAATGCTGACCCTTGTAGGAAAGAGAAAGCGAGCACTTAAATATCTGATGCATAAGGATATCAATAAGTATCGTGAATTAATTGACAAATTAGGTATAAGAAAGTAATACAGAAAAAGAGAGTATCGCAGGGTACTCTTTTTTTTGTTCATACTTTTCCTTATCACATTCAATGTTTAATCTTAAGCTTTGTACCTTATCTTTATTCTCCTCCCAAATAAAACAAGGTATTCTTTTTTCATATTTTAAATTGTTATAAAATGGGGAATATTATTCCTAAAAGTACATCATTTACGCTCCCTGATGGGAAAAAAGTAGTTTTAGAAACAGGTAAGCTGGCTACACTGACACATGGATCAGTTGTTGTTAAAGTTGAAAATACAATGCTGCTGGCCACTGTCGTAGCCAGTCCCGAAATGAAGCCTGACCAGTCATTTTTTCCTTTGTCGGTAGATTACCAGGAAAAATTTGCTTCTGCCGGAAAAATTCCTGGTAATTTTTTCAGGCGTGAATCCAAGCTTTCAGATTATGAAGTTTTGATTTCCAGGTTGGTAGACCGTGCTGTGCGTCCGCTATTTCCGGATAATTTTTTAAATGAAACACAAATTATTATTAATCTGATTTCCGGAGATCAGAAGAATATGCCTGATTGTTATGCAGCCCTCGCTGCATCTGCGGCACTTGCTGTGTCTGATATTCCATGGGATGGCCCGATTTCGGAAGTCCGTGTATGTAAAATAAACAATGAATACGTAGTCAATCCAGAACGCCAGTTGCTTGGTGAAGCTACCCTGGATCTTATTGTTGCGGCGACACTCAAAGATGTAATGATGGTGGAAGGGGAAGCGAAAGAGTGCCAGGAACATGAAATTGTTGAAGCCATCAAGGTGGCACATGAGGCCATCAAAGTACAGTGCAATGCGCAGCTTGAGCTTGCTGCTATGGTAGGAGATAAAGCTCTTGTAAAAAGAGAGGTGGTTGTTCCTGAAAAAGATGAAGAATTGCTCGCTATCGTTGAACAGGTAGCCAGACAGCCAATACTTGATGTTTCAAAGGGGGCGCTGGATAAAACCACCAGGAAAAACAAGTTCAAAGAAATCAGTGACCAGCTTAAAGCCGCTGTTTTAGAAAAGAAAGGAGAGGAATACCTGGCTGCAAAAGCTTCAAAAATCAGTGAATACTTTGATAAGTTAAAAAAGAACGTTATTCGTCATATAGTACTGGATACAAGCATCCGGCTTGATGGAAGGAAGCTTACCGAGATTCGTCCCATCTGGTGTGAAGTGGATTATCTTCCTTCTGCACATGGAAGCGCTATATTTACTAGAGGTGAAACACAGTCATTGACATCCGTTACACTGGGAACAAAACTGGACCAGATGCTCATCGACAATGCCCTTGAAAATTATCATGAGAAGTTTATTCTTCACTATAATTTCCCTGGTTTATCAGTTGGAGAGGTAAAACCCAACAGAGGACCAGGTCGCCGTGAAGTTGGTCATGCCAATCTTGCTGGACGTTCACTGAAGCGGGTGATGCCTGAATTGCCGTATACTGTAAGAATAGTTTCTGATATTCTCGAATCCAATGGTAGTTCGTCCATGGCCACTGTTTGTGCGGGCGCTCTGGCACTGATGGATGCCGGTATTCAGATCAAAGCACCTGTATCCGGTATAGCCATGGGAATGATAGCCGAAGGCGGAAAAACTGCTATTCTATCAGACATTCTTGGTGATGAAGATGCCCTTGGTGATATGGACTTTAAAGTAACCGGCACATCCAAGGGTATTACAGGATGCCAGATGGACATAAAAGTAGATGGTTTGCCTTACGAAACACTCGAAAAAGCTTTGTTGCAGGCTAAGGAAGGCAGATTACATATCCTTGGCGAAATGAATAAGGTGATTGAAGCACCAAGAGGAGACCTTAAGCCTCATGCACCAAGAATGGTTGAAGTATTGATTGACAAATCCTTTATTGGTGCTGTCATTGGACCTGGAGGTAAAATCATACAGGAACTGCAGGCTCGTACAAATACCATTATAAATATTGAAGAAGTAGGAGATAAAGGTGTGGTTACTATAGCAAGTACCAATGCAGATGGTTTAAACGCAGCGAAAGAGGCAATAGCCAGAATCGCATTTACCCCTTCTATTGGTGATGTATACGAAGCAGAAGTAGAATCAATCATGCCTTATGGTGCCTTTGTCAAGTTTTTTGGTCAGAGTGGGTTACTTCACGTATCCGAGCTTGATCACAAGCGAATTGATGATGTAAGTACTGTACTTAAAGTGGGAGACAAAATTACCATTAAGATTATTGGTACAGATCCAAAAACCGGTAAATTGAGACTATCCCGAAAAGCCTTGCTGGAAGCACCGGCCAAGTAATTTTCGCAGGATAATAATATAAAAGGCTCTGACTTTCAAGTTAGGGCCTTTTTTGTCAACCTAATATTTTTCTGGTTGTTAGTATGAAATGATGACTTGTAATGTACCTGAGCAGGGTTACACATGTCGAAAGGTGTATTTTTGATGCCCAGTATGTTATCATAAAAAATCAGTCGTGCAGAGCAATATGAAAATAGGAAAATATGAAATGAGCATGAGGCGGTCACACAATACAGGATGATTATTTTACAAGCGAAGTCCATATGACCATAGAAAACCAATCACGCAGAGCGTGAAGATTTAAAAATAAACATATGAATTTAAGAGCTTCCGTATACAGAAAGGCACATTTTAATGCAGCCCACAGATTGCACAATCCAACTTGGTCGGACGAAAAAAACAAAGAGGTTTTTGGATTGTGTAATAATCCAAACTATCATGGACACAACTACGAACTGGAAATCAGATTAACGGGGAGTATTGATAAGGATACTGGCTACGTTTATGATTTAGGGAAACTTTCACAAATAGTCAAGACAGAAGTAGAAGATCGTCTTGATCACAAAAACCTGAATCTGGATGTTCCTGAGTTTTTCAACCTTATACCCAGCGCAGAAAATATTGCCGTGGTTATATATCATTGGCTTCGGAATAAAATTGAAGCTGATTATGATATTGTTGTAAAGCTTTGGGAAACACCCAGAAATTATGTTGAATTTCCGGTAAATGTTTAATTAAATTAAAAGATGTCACAGAAAGATACCATTATGAAGTCTTCACAAATCATTATTGAAGTTGGACTCAACGAAGAGAAGTTGCCTCAGAAAATTGCGTGGAAAAGCACAGATGATCCTGATAAGAAGGATTTTCAGGAGGTCAAAGGCATACTGCTTTCCATGTTTGATAAGGATTATAAGGATACACTTAAAATCGACCTTTGGACAACAGAAATGCAAATTGCAGAGATGGACAGATTTATGTTTCAAACGCTGAGGGCTTTGGGTGATACTTATTTTCGCGCTACAGCGAATAAGGAACTGGCCAGTGATATACAGCGTTTTGTGGAGTATTTTGGTAAACAAACAGGTATTATCAGGGAAGAACAATAGTGGTCACAGCGTCACTGTACCCAGGGTAGCTGCCAGTTCGTTTCTCATTCTGATGAGTTCAAGTAATACTTTAAGCTGGATGGTGTATTCCCCGCTATTAATCTGATCTTCAGGCCACGAGGCTACTTCTTTTTCAATTTTGTCTATAGTACGTCTGATTTTTTTTAGTTTTAACCGCATCACGGCCATTTCACTGCTGCGATGATAGTTTTCTTCAGGCATTTTTTGTGTCTGCAGCAACATGCCTTTCTTTTCCCAGCTGGCGTATTCATAAGGCGAACTCAGGGCATCTACCGCAAATTTTTTGATTTCGTCATCTTCATGATTTATAAAGAAATTGGTGGTAATACCAGTTGTATTTTCGGTTTTTGAAATACATTCCTGCAATATTTTTTTAAAAAGCGGATGATCAAATTCATCCACAAAATCTATCAATTCCCTTAAAATATAGGCTGCAAGTGTTTCTCCGGTAAGCTCAGTAGTTTTTTCTCCAAAAACAACAAGTAATTCTGCGATTTCCTTTTCCTGCCAGAAATCATTCCAGACAAATTTATCCTGAGATGCTTCAACTGGCTTGACAACCTGCTTTCTCAACCACTCTGCTTCGTCCTGGTCTGTTTTTAGATTTTCCTGTGAGCCTTCAAACTTTTTCTTTTTGATTTCTGCTCTGATAACCTGGTTGGTTTCCTGAATCAAAACGTACTCGGGAACATCCATCATCGCTGCGCACTGCTGAATATAAAGAGTACGCTTTATCTGGTCAGGTATCCTGGATACGGAAGAAACAATATCCCTGAGTACACCTGCTTTTTTGATAGGGTCATTTGCAGTATCCGAAAGCAGAATTCTGGTTTTGAAAAGCACAAAATCTTCTTCGTGCTTTTTCAGGTAAGCTTTAAAAGCTTCAGTTCCCTGGCTTGAAAGATAGGAATCCGGATCTTCTGATTCAGGGAGGAGTACCAGCTTTACATTCATGTCCGCCTCGAGAATCATGTCAAGACCCCTCAATGCTGCCTTTATGCCTGCCGGATCACCATCGTAAATAATCTTGATATTAGAGGTATACCTCTTTATTAATCTTATTTGTTCGTTTGTGAGGGAAGTTCCGGATGAAGCTACAACGTTGGTTATCTCGCCCTGATGTAATGTGATAACATCTGTGTATCCTTCTACCAGAATGCATTCATCTTCTCGCCTGATAGCTTCTTTGGCGAAGTACAGTCCGTATAAAACATTACGTTTATTATAAATCTCCGATTCACTCGAATTGATGTACTTAGGTATTTTTTTATCAGCAGAAAGCGTTCTGCCACCGAACCCAATTATTTTACCGCTAATGCCATGAAATGGGAAAATTACCCTGGATCGGAAAAAATCTGCATCTGATGACGTGGTGATACCCAGTTTGCGAAGGTATTCAATGTTGAATTTTTTTTGAATGGCGGATTGTGTAAGTTCATCTCTGGATTCTGTAGCATAACCAAGTTCGAATTTCTTAATAATATGTTCTCTGAATCCTCGTTCCTTAAAATAGCTCAATCCTATGGCTTTTCCTTCCTGTCTTTCAAAGAGATTTTTCTGATAATAATTTTTGGCAAATTCATTTATGATATACAGCGAGTCTGCGAGATTTCGATTTTCTTTTTCCTGCTCTGTCAGCGCGGTTTCTTCAATTTCTATTTTGTAGCGCTGAGCCAGAAATCTAATGGCCTCCGGATAACTCAGGGATTCATGATCCATGATAAACCGTACAGGATCTCCCCCTTTGCCGCAACCGAAACACTTATATATATTTTTAGCAGGAGAAACGGTAAAAGACGGTGTTTTTTCATCATGAAACGGACACAGCCCAATCATATTAATACCTCTCCTGCGAAGCGTAATAAAATCGCCTATTACATCTTCAATTTTAGCTGTATCCAATACCTCCTGTATGGTCTTCTGTGATATCATGTGTTATTAGTCTGCTAAAACATCCTGCATGGTGAATATTCCCTTTTTTCCGAGTAGCCATTCTGCCGCAAGTATTGCGCCAAGGGCAAACCCTTTTCTGCTATGTGCAGTATGTTTGAGGGTGATGTCGTCAATTTCGGATGTATAGTTTATGATATGCGTTCCAGGTATGTGGTCTTTTCTGACAGAATGAATCGGAATTGCCTTTGCATTTGAATGTTGCTCTGATATTGTCCAAACATTTTTTCTGTCCAGATGACTGATTATATCCTGAGCAAGCGAAATGGCTGTTCCGCTTGGTGTGTCGAGTTTGGCGACATGATGCGCTTCTTCGATAGAAACATCATAGGATTCGTATTTATTCATAAGTTCTGCCAGTCTTCTGTTGATTTCAAAAAAGATATTGACTCCAATGCTAAAATTGGAGGCATACAGGAAGCTGCCATTCACATCCTTGCAGTGCTTTTCAGCCTCTGTTTTTTCTTTGTTCCACCCGGTTGTTCCGCATACAACAGGTAAGTTGTTTTGAAAGCATTTCATGACATTTTCAAAAGCGACCTCGGGTTTGGAAAATTCAATTGCAATATCTGCCCACTGCAATATTTTCGGATTCAGGTCATAGTGATTGGCGGAAGATATTTTACAGGTGACAGAATGACCTCGTTGTACAGCAATCTGTTCAATTTCCTTACCCATTTTTCCATAGCCAATTAGTGCGATATGCATTTGATTATATTTTTTATCTGTAAATTTTCTGCCTCAGTACGTGATCAACCAATACAAGTGCGGCCATGGATTCAACTATAGGCACTGCTCTTGGTACTACGCACGGGTCATGTCTTCCTTTTCCTTCAAGCTTTACATGATTGCCCTCACTGTCAATTGTCTGCTGGTCCCTTAATACTGTGGAAACAGGCTTAAAAGCCACCCTGAAATATACCGGCATACCATTGGTGATTCCTCCCTGTATACCTCCGGAAAAATTAGTTTTTGTTTTTATCCGGTCATCCTCCATTATAAATGCATCGTTATGTTCACTTCCCAGCATGGATGCTCCATGAAATCCCGAACCATATTCAAAACCTTTTACAGCATTGATGCTCAACATTGCTTTTGCCAGATCTGCGTGGAGTTTGTCGAATACAGGCTCTCCCAGTCCCGGAGGACATCCGGTGATATGGCAAGTGATGATACCGCCTGTGGTGTCTCCGTTTTGTTTGATGTCTTCGATATACTGCATCATTTTTGTCGCTGCAGACAAATCGGGGCACCTGACCGGATTTCCTTCAATTTCCTCTGGCTTCCAGTTGTAAGTTTCAGATAGTATGACGGGACCAACCTGACTTACCCATGCCAGGATCCGAATATCATATGTCTTCAATATCTGTTTTGCTATGGCCCCAGCAGCAACCCTTGCTACTGTTTCGCGGGCTGAAGATCTCCCTCCACCTGAAATATCCCTGGAGCCATACTTTGCCTCATAGGTAAAATCGGCGTGAGAGGGACGATATGTTTTTTCAAGATGTGAATAATCTTTCTTTTTGAAGTCATTATTGGAAACAAACAGGTGAATTGGCGTACCGGTACTGTGCCCATTCAATAAACCAGAAATTATCTGTATCTGATCCGGTTCATTTCTCGGGCTTACTATTGTGGATTGTCCGGGTCTTCGCCTGTTGAGTTCGCTTTGAATCTCCTCCAAGTCAATAGGAACACCAGGCGGGCAACCATCTATAATGGCACCAATAGCCTGACCATGGGACTCGCCGTAAGTCGTCACCACAAATGCCTTTCCAAATGAATTTCCCGCCATAGTGACAAAGTTAAGGATATTTTTAGTTTAAGCCATTTTTTAAAAAGCTCCTTTCAAACCTTAATAATGAATGGAAACAGGTGAATATCTTTCATTTCTATTTTATATGTTGTGCAATCCAAGGTAGTAATTTTGTTGAATTAAACCTCCATAAGTTTCTGAATTTAAACCTATTGTAAAGGATAAATGTTTAATTTTCAAATTTAAAATACCTGATATTTAAAAAGAAGGTTTGATGGCACCTGGTTTTCAGGAAGTTTGAATTTTTGGATGTTTTGGAATATGCCAATAAACTTTTAAAATATTCATTTAAGTGTATTATTAATTGAGATGATGTTTGGAGGAAATTTAAATTTAAAACAAAAGTAAATAAGTTGCTTTCCGGTTTTGATAAAAATACAATGACAGATGAAATGAGGATTTGGCGGTCACGAAAAACATGAGGATTATTTTTCAAGTGAATTCCATATGCCTTTAAAAACCAGTCACGAAGCGCGTGATGAATTTAGAAATATGATATGAATATTATTGTTAAACTAATACCAGTACTTTTATTTTTGTCCGGATGCTATTCACCTGAACAGGAGAAAGATGTCAGAGCGGATGAAAATACAACAAGAATAGTAGCAGATATATATATCATGCAGGCGCTATTAGATAAGGCCGACAGTAAATACAGGGATAGTTTAAGGCAGGTATATACGGCTGAATTATGTGCTATTCACCGGATAACGGAAAATCAACTATCTGTGATTGTGGACAATCTGGCTGCTCGCGGCGATACATTGCTCAGGCATCAGACAAACGCAATGGATACAATTCGTTACTGGCAGGATAAAGCAAACAGAATGCTTAGTACGGGAATCATAATTAACAATTAGATAATCTTGAAAAAAAAGCATATACGCCTGTAATGGTTTAATTTTGCATGTTAAATGTACCTAGATGGATGCAAAAGCAAAAATTCTAATCGTTGATGATGAGGAAGATATACTGGAGGTGCTCAGTTATAACCTTCAGAAGGAGGGATTTGAAGTTGAAACTGCTTCTGACGGGCAATTTGCACTGACAAAGGCAGAATCCTTTAATCCTCATCTTATTATCCTTGACGTTATGATGCCGCATATGGACGGTATTGAGGTTTGTCAGAAACTACGAACGATGTCCCGGTTTTCCAAGACCCTAATTGTGTTTTTGACAGCGCGCAGTGAAGCTTTTACTCAGATAACGGCATTAGACAGTGGTGGAGATGATTTTATCAATAAACCAATAAAGCCTAATGTTTTGAAATCCCGGATCAACGCACTTCTTCGAAGGCATCCGGACCTTCAGTTGTCTGAAATGGAGCATTTGGCAAAATTTGGCAATCTTTCCATAGATTTTGAACAGTTTAAAGCACTGATCAATGGCGTCGATGCGGGATTAGCAAAAAAGGAATTTGAACTGCTGGTCTTATTGAGTTCCAAGCCGGGAAAAGTTTTTAAACGCAACGAGATTCTGTCTAAAATATGGGGCAATGATGTAATAGTCGGTGACCGGACCATTGATGTGCACATTCGCAAGTTGAGGGAAAAAATCGGTCCGGAATATATTCATACAATGAAAGGAGTAGGGTACAAATTTGAATTTTAACAGATTTTATAAGAATATAACTGTCAGGCAGATTTCTCTGCTTATAACTGGAGCAGCAACTGTAGTCAACACGGTTATCTTTTTTATTGTTGCCAATACCTTACCTTTTATATGGATTTGGACACTTGTGTTTTTGTTGCTTTCATTTTCCTTTGGATTTTTTATAATACGGTTTTTTCTGGAAAAATATGTTTTCCGGAAAATCAAACTTATTTACAAAATTATTTATGACTCCAAAAAGGATCCGAATGATACAAAGCTAAAGCGATTCAGCAATATCAACCTGCTTGATGTCAATGAAAGGGTAGTACAATGGGCTACCAGTACTCAAAAAGAAATAGATTCCTTGAAATCATTGGAAGAATACCGGAAAAACTACGTAGGGAACATCAGCCATGAACTAAAGACACCTATTTTTACCATACAGGCTTACCTGCACACATTGCTTGATGGAGGGTTGAAGGATGATCAGATTAATATAAAATACCTTAAAAGAGCGGCAGATAATGTCGAAAGGCTTCAGAATATAGTAGAGGATCTTGAAATTATAAGTAAACTTGAATCCGGGCAGATTGAGCTGGACAGGCGTAAATTTGACATCAGAGAACTTGCCACTGATATATTTTTGGATATTGAGCCCATTGCACAGGAAAAAAATATTAAACTCTTATTTAAAGAAGGGGCTTCTCAGCCTTTTATGGTCGTGGCTGATCGCGAATCTATCCGGCAAGTGCTTACAAATCTGTTAGTAAATTCGATAAAATACGGAAAGCAAGGTGGTAAAACCAAAGTGTCTTTCTATGATATGGATACGCACGTTTTAGTGGAAGTTTCTGATAATGGCATCGGAATCGAAGAGAAGCACCTGAAACATGTTTTCGACAGATTTTACAGAATAGATGCCAGCAGAAGCAGGGAGCAGGGTGGCTCTGGTCTTGGTTTATCGATTGTAAAACACATTATTGAGGCTCATGATCAGACTATTAATATCCGTTCTACGCCTGGAGTTGGGACAACATTTGGATTTACGCTTGAAAAGGCGGGAAGGTCATTGTAGAAAAATCAATGGTATTTGTTAGGAAGGATGTTCTGATATATTCCTTTTTTATATATTTTTGTTGTTGAACAATAATGCCGTTATCGCATTATATTTATAATCAAATAAATTTAAGTTTATGTTACTGATGAAAAATCTGGTGTTTTCTATTCTGCTGCTTATTCTAGTGACACCATGGACATATGCCCAAAAAGCATTGAATAGCGGCACTATAAAGATGTCAATTACGGAAGTAAAATCTGATGATCCTCAGGTAGAGGCACAAATGCAAATGATGGTGGGTTCTGAAACGGAACTGGTGTTTGATGGTGAAGAACATGTAACCAATATGAGTATGATGGGCGGGATGATTAATATCAAGAATTATGTTAATAATGCTGAAAAGAAGATGGATATGCTCATGGACATGATGGGACAAAAACTATGGGTTGAAACGACACTTGATCAGGCGCAGTCACCTCAGGAACGTCAGGTGGCGGAAATGTCTAAAATAAGTTATGATAAAAATGACAGAAAGACCATTCTTGGATATTCCTGTTATAAAATGACACTTACCAATCCTGAAATGGAGGGAATGCAAATTATAGCTTATGTGTCAGAAGATATTAAAACAAAAGCCAATAATCTTCAGGGATTTCAAAGTCTGACCTTTAGTGGTTATCCGCTGGAGTATACCATGAGCAGTCCGCAGTTTTCACTGACGATGACTACAACTGAAATCAAAGATGCAGTAGACAAATCCAGATTGAAACTCAATACCACCGGTTATAAGAAAATGTCGATGGAAGAATTTCAGAAGAGCATGGGTGGAGGAGGCTTTGGATTTTAGAAAAAAAACCGGAATAATCCGGTTTTTTTATTTTAGGAAAATATTTCAGTTCCGGCAAAATGGAATGAAGATTCTATTTCCGCGTTCTCGTCACTATCAGATCCATGAATGGCATTCTCTCCAATATTTTTGGCAAATTTTGCCCTGATTGTTCCAGGTGCTGCTTCTGCAGGATTGGTTGATCCGATAAGTTTTCGAAAATCCTCTACTGCATTTTCTTTTTCAAGAATTGCGGCTACAATCGGACCTGATGACATAAATTCAACCAATTCGCCATAGAATGGTCGGGCTTTATGGACTGCATAAAATTCTCCTGCCTTTTCGGCAGACAGCTTGGTGTATTTCATAGCAACAATTTTGAATCCTGCCTCACAGATTTGTGCGAGAATAGCTCCAATGTGTCCTGAGGCAACTGCGTCAGGCTTGATCATAGTAAACGTTCTTTTTCCTGCCATTGTCTAATATTTTATTTTAAATTTATAAAAAACGACGCAAAATTAAAAATCATATTCCAAAAGCTGCTAAAATACGATGATTTATTTTGCAGGCATTAAATAAATCAACAACTTTGTGTCATGTTACAACAAATCGCCAGGGAATTAAAATACTTTTTAACTATTCCGAAGGAAATAGTAATCATTTCTCACAGAAACCCAGACGGAGATGCGATAGGATCTTCACTAGGGCTGGCGACATTTCTTCGCCGTAATTTTCATTCTGTAACTGTTATTTTCCCCAGCGAGTATCCTTATTCCTTTGGTTTTCTGGACGGTATACATCGATCTGTTATTTTTGATTTGCAACCCGATGATTGTCGTAAGGCAATCGCTAATGCGCAATTGATATTTTGTCTTGATTTCAATGGTCTTGACAGAATAGATAAGCTTGGTGAAGCTGTACAGTTTAGCCATGCCAGGAAAGTACTTATAGATCATCATCTTGACCCGGAGCCATTTGCTGATGATATAATCTCAGATACTGGTTCGTCAAGTACATCTGAGCTGGTGTACCTCTTTATCAGGGAACTTGCAGGTAAGCTTGTAATTGACAGTGTGATTGGAGATTCTTTATTTACAGGAATTATTACAGATACAGGAAGTTTTAAGTATAACACAAGACCGGAAACTTTCAGAGTGGCAGCTGAACTAAAGGAAGCCGGAGTTGATGATAGTGTTTTACAGGATAAGATATTTAACTCGTTAAAAGAAAAGCATCTTCGGCTTTTAGGTCATTGCCTTGCAAACAGGATGGAAATCATTAAAGATTACGGCGTAGGTATAATATATCTCTCCAAAAAGGATTATGCGGATTTCGACATTCAGCGCGGCGATACAGAAGGAATCGTTAATCACATGCTGCTTATCAGGGATATTCAGGTGGCAGCATTTGTAACTGAACAGCCTACTGTGATTAAGATTTCACTTAGGAGCAAGGGAGATATTTCTGTTCAGGAAATAGCTACGAAATATTTTAATGGCGGAGGGCACAAGAACGCATCAGGTGGCGGAGTTTATGCAAGTTTGCAAGATGTGATTCAAAAACTTAAAAAAGTGATACCTTTGCACATTCCTAAATTAGTAAACCTATAAAATTTTTAAATAATGATGAAATTAAAGCAGTTATTATTCTTCGCATTCGCAACCTTATTTGTGTTCTCCTGCAAGGAGGATGAGCTAATGACACCCAGTGGCTACAGATACAAAATTATAGAAGAGGGTACAGGTAAGGAAGCAAAACCCGGAGATTATGTTTTCTTTTCTATACTTGTAAGAAAGGAAAGCGGCGATACACTACAGGAAGTCGGTGAAGGTCCGAATATGCCTGTTATTTTAGTTCCGGCAAAAGATGAACCTTCTACATCTCCCAATCCGGTTGGAGAGATCATGGGAGTATCGAGGGTAGGTCACAGAATAATCATGTATATGCCAATCGATTCCATGCCTAACGTGCCGGATGATTTGAAAAATGAGAAAGTAATAGAATACGAAATGGTTGTAACCAAGATTCTGAATCAGAATGAATACATGCAGTATAGTATGGAACAGGAAGCTGAGTTCCAGAAAAAAATGGAAGATGCAGTAGCAAAAATGCCATCTATCGGAGATCTTGTGACCAATACGGTGAAAGATTATAAAGCAAAAACTTTAAAAACAAAGCAGACTCCTTCAGGACTAAAGTATTATGTTGTTGAAGAAGGAAAGGGTGAAAAAGCAAAAGCAGGTCAGTCTGTATCCGTCCATTACTATGGTGTACTTACCGACAATACTTTGTTTGATACTTCCTTTAAAAGAGGAGAGCCTTTCAATCTGGTACTTGGAAAAGGTCAGGTGATTCCCGGTTGGGATGAGGGGCTTGCATTATTCAACAAAGGAACAAAGGCATTCTTGTTTATTCCAAGTAGTCTTGGATACGGTGAAGCAGGTTCTCCGCCTGCCATTCCGGGAGGTGCAGAACTGGTATTTTACGTAGAAATGCTTGATATTCAGTAATCAATAACTTATAGCAGCTGGCCCAGTCCAGCTGCTTCTTTTTTAAAACATCATAAAGGCAGGGCAATGACTACAGAGCAATTAAATGCTTTAAAGGAGCGATTGACATCGGTAAGGAGGTATCTTTGACGTCGACAGAAGAATCATCGAAATAGAAGAAAAAGAGCAATTGTCTTTAAATCCGGACTTTTGGAATAATCCTGAACATGCTGAAACAGTATTGAAGGAACTTAAAGATTCCAAAAAGGCGGTAGGAATATACGAAGAAATAAAAACTACCATTGAAGATGCGGAAGTGCTGCTGGAATTTCAGAAGGAAGGAGAGGCTACTGAGGAGGAGGTAGATTCGAGATACAATGAGGCATTGGTCCTCCTTGAAGATATTGAGTTCAGGTCTACACTCGATCAGCCTGAAGACGTTTTAAACTGTATTCTTGAAATAAATGCTGGAGCAGGTGGTACGGAAGCCTGTGACTGGTCTGCTATGTTGTACCGCATGTATATCATGTGGGCTGAAAAGAATGATTACAAGGCAACTGAACTGCACAGGGTAGATGGTGATGTAGCAGGCATCAAATCCATAGTGATTGAGATAGAGGGAGAATATGCTTTTGGTATGCTTAAAGGAGAGAATGGTGTTCATCGCCTTGTCAGGGTAAGCCCATTTAATGCTCAGGGTAAAAGGATGACATCCTTCGCAAGTATATTTGTTCACCCAATGGTTGACGATTCTATTGAGATAGAAATTAATCCGGCTGACCTGGAATGGGATACTTTCAGGGCTCAGGGCGCGGGAGGTCAACATGTTAACAAAACTGAATCTGCCGTACGTGTAAAGCACATACCTTCAGGTATTGTAGCAGAATGTCAGCAGGAGAGATCTCAGCATATGAATCGTGATAAGGCACTGCAAATGCTGAAATCCAGGCTTTATGAAGTAGAACTGGAAAAGCAGCGTGCTGAAAAGGCTAAAATCGAGTCAGGGAAAATGAAAAACGAATGGGGCTCGCAGATCAGATCTTATGTACTTGATGACAGAAGGGTAAAAGATCACAGAACTGGTTTTGAGACCCGCAATACGGATGCTGTTCTGGATGGTGGCATTGATGGGTTTTTAAAAGCCTTCCTTATGTGGAATGGTGAATAAAATATTTTTTATGCTGCATCATGTTGCTTTGCCTGTCTCAGATATTTCAGTTAGTGCCCGATTTTATATCGATATACTTGGGATGATTACTTTTGATCGTCCTGATTTTGATTTTCCGGGTATGTGGCTTGGTTTTAGAAATGAAAACAGGGCATGCTTGCATCTGATTGAACAAAGTACACTAATAATGAATGCTGATTTTCATGGATCCCGAAAGCTGCATTTTGCCTTTGGATTTAAAGAATTTCAAACACAGGTTCTTAACATGGATAAATCTCACATTACGCCGTTCAAAAAACCTGCACAAAGGCCCGATGGTGTATGGCAGGCATTTTATTACGATCCGGACGGATATGTCATCGAAGTTACTTCTATTGAGGCAACCTGACATTAATTTAAGACGGCGGCAGTTTTTCTTGACGCATCCATCACGCCCAGTTCTTCTGCTATTTTGCCCAGTACAGTTACAGAAGTGTCAATCTGTTCTTTGGTATGTGTTGCCATCAGACTGTATCTGATCATAGAGGAAGTACTTGGCACTGCCGGAGAAACTACCGGGTTTACAAATATACCTTGCTCAAGGGCAAGTTTTGTTAATTTAAAAGTATTATAATCATCGCGGATCAGAAGAGGAATAATAGGTGTTACAGAGTGTCCTGTGTCAAAACCGGCCTCAACAAGTTTCTTCTTAGCATATCGGGTATTATCCCACAATCTCTCAATTCTTTCCGGTTCCCTTTGTATTAAATCGAGGGCTGCAATAACACTTGCTGCATTGGAAGGAGCTATACTTGCTGAAAAAATAAGTGATCGGGCATTGTGTTTCAGATAATTGATGGTGCTTTCATCTGATGCGATAAAACCACCAATACTTGCCAGAGACTTTGAAAATGTGCCCATGATCAGATCGACTTCATTCGTCAGTCCAAAATGACTTGCAGTACCTGCACCCATTTTGCCCAAAACACCAAGTCCATGTGCATCATCCACCATGATGTTGGCATTGTATTTTCTGGCAAGTTTTACTATTTCCGGGAGATTCGCTATGTCTCCTTCCATACTAAAGATGCCATCCACGACAATCAGTTTAATTCTGTCGCTCTCGGTACGGCTGAGGACTTTTTCGAGCGCATCCATCTGATTATGTGCGTATTTCAGTAATTTGGCAAAGGATAGTCTCGCTCCATCAATGATACATGCGTGGTCCAGATCATCGATGATAATATAGTCTTGTCTGCCTGGTATTGAAGATATTACACCGAGATTGACCTGAAAGCCTGTGGAAAAAACCAAAGCAGCTGGTTTTCCGACATAACGGGCAAGTTTTTCTTCCAGCTCGAGATGAATGTCGAGTGTACCATTTAAAAAGCGTGAGCCTGCACAACCTGAACCATATTTTTCTATGGCTTTAATGGAAGCTTCCTTTAATTCAGGGTGATTTGTAAGCCCCAGATAACTATTGGAACCAAACATGAGAACATCTTTACCATTGATTTTTACAACGGTATTCTGCTCGGATTCTATAGTTCTAAAATAGGGGTAAAGCCCCATGGCCTCAATTTTTTGTGGGATGTTGTATCCCGCCATTTTTTCCTTCAGCATTGACTTTCTCATTTTAAATTTGACTTTACCAGGCAAAATCAAACCGCAAATATGACACAAATTTTAAAAATTATTATTAAATTAATACTACCTTAACATTTGAGAAATATCATATTGGGTTATGTTTTTTGTCATGAACCGGACCATATAGCATATATTTAAGAAGGATATTTATTATAATTTTTTAATTTTTGTAGATTTGTTGTGTGGGTCTGTGACAATTAATTTTTGCATTGAATGCAGAGATATGTATTGCAGCTGTAGATAGCTGTCCTCTGATGGTGAATGGATATTAAAGGCTGTAACGAATTATTTGAACAGATTTTAGACACTATGATATATAAGAAATGAAGAATATTAACATTTGGCTTGATCAGATACAAAATGATTATAAAGCTGCGGTTTCTGTAGATTGTGTGATATTTGGATATGATGACCAGAATTTAAAAATTCTGCTGTCGAAATGTGATATGCCACCATTTGAAAATCAGTTTTCTCTTCTGGGTGATATTGTACATCCCAATGAAACTACTGATGAAGCTGCATACAGGGTTTTGGTTGAAAGAACCGGAATCAGCAATATCTATCTGGAACAAGTACAGGCCTTTTCTGCGCCCAACAGACATCCATTAGGCAGGGTTATTACCATATCCTATTATTCGCTTATACAAATTGATCAGACTTTTCTGGATCACGTTGCTGCTCATCCTGATCTGATATTAAAATCCGTGAATGAAGTACATACATTGGCCTTTGATCACAAACTTATTATGGATACCTGTCTAACTAAATTGCAAAAAAATCTTCGTGAGCATCCGCTTGGATTCAAATTACTCCCTTCCAGATTTACACTCTTGCAATTGCAAAACCTGTACGAATCGGTATTAGGAATTACGCTGGATAAGAGAAACTTCAGGCGTAAGATGAACACCCTGGGTATACTAAAGGAATCCGGCGAAATTGAATCTGACGTACCGCACAGACCTGCTAAATACTATTATTTTGATGAAACTGCCTACCATGACAGGGTAGAGCTGGGGTTCAGCTTTGGATTCTAATGCAGGGGGTTGAAAATCATATGTGATTTTTCTATTGCAAGATTGAATTTTGTCATGTCTATGCCGGTGTCCAATTGTAATTCGTTTGTTACTGACAAAATATTTTCTGTTGCCATATTTCCGGTTAATTCATCTTTGGCCATAGGGCAGCCCCCAAATCCTCTTATGGCTGCATCAAATCTGGTGCATCCACTTTCAATGGCAGCCATAATCTTTGGCTTCCAGTTGTGTGGTTGTGTGTGAAGGTGAGCGCCAAATTCAACTTCAGGGTGAGGAGGAATGAGGTGTTTGAAGAGATAGGCTATACTATCTGGTGTAGCTACACCAATTGTGTCTGACAATGCCATAATCCTGACGCCCAGATCTGCCAGTGTATCTACCCATTTCTGACAAATTTCCACGCTCCACAGATCTCCGTAAGGGTTTCCAAATCCCATTGAAATATAGATTACGAGTTCCTTGTTGTTTTGAAAACAAATATGGATAATATCCCGGACTCTTTCCAGAGATTCTGTTATGGTTGCATTCGTATTTCTTAACTGAAAGGTCTCCGAAATGGAAAAAGGATACCCGATGTATGAAATTTTTTCACTTTCTGCAGCAATTTCTGCGCCTCTTTGATTGGCGACAATAGCCAGCAACTTTGTTTTAGTGCCTTCAAGATCAAGCGATTTCAAAACTTCCGGAGTGTCGCTCATTTGAGGAATAGCCTTGGATGATACAAAACTTCCAAAATCAATAGTATCAAAACCTACACGAAGTAAGGCATTGATGTATTCAACCTTCTGATTTGTAGGTATAAAATCAGGAATTCCCTGCATCGCATCTCTAGGACATTCGATAATTTTTATTTTTTTCAAAAAAAGGTTCTTTATTATTCCAAAGATAAAGAATTAACCAACATCATTTATGGACATGATTGTCAAATTTTAATGACTATAAGGTGCATTGTATTCCTATCAACAGGTTTATCCCTGCCTGAGGGTATACAAAATTTTCAGTTACCTGCTCATTATATATATAGCTGTAGGTGTATCCGTTGCTATAAAATTTTCTGTTGAGCAGATTTTGGATGGAAATGGATATTTCTGTTTCCTTTAGTACAGGAAGAAATCTTTTCCATGAAAGCCTCACATTATGATAATGATAGGAAGGAATAGATCTTGATTTCTGACCGGTGTTGTCCATGTGTTGTTTTGAAATATATCTTGACGCCCATACAACTTCCAGGTTTTTCCATAGTAAAAATGAAGCCTGAATCCCGGATACAATTTGAGGTGAAAATGAAATAGGTGTATTGCCATGTTCAATTTCCAAAACATTAAATCCATTCGTATAATCATACAGGGTCTCCCTGAAATTATGGATTACATTTTTACTATATGTAATATTGCCACTTACATCAGCTTTTTCGTGGATTTTAAAACGAAATTCTGTTTCCCAGCCCAACCTGTAACTTGAAGGTACATTAATGCGTAGTGGGGAACCTACGTCATTCAGATTGCCATTCAAAACCAGCTGGTTTTTATAATCCATATAAAATAAACCTGTTTCAATATTCCATGTTTTTGTGGCATGTTTATAGGCAAATTCATAGTCTGTCAAAACTTCCGGTTCTGGAACGGGTCCCTGACCTGCATGATCCAGAAAGTCACTTCTGGAGGGCTCTTTTCTGGCAACGGCTACAGAAGCTATCAGGAACCCATTTTTGCCTAAGCCATAATTCAATCCAAATTTCGGATTAAAGAAATGGTAGTTTTCGGTAACTATAACTGACCTCAGGTCATTGTCAGTGCCCGAAATATCATATGTCAGGCTGCGAAACTGTGCATCTGCATAATAACTTAGGTTCGGAGCAATCTGATGTTCAGCTCTTAGAAAAAGAGAAAAGTCATTTTTGTATCCATTATTCCGGTAATAATCGTTATAAATCTGACTTATGATTGCCGGATCTGTATCGATGATATGACCAAAATGTCCACCTATATATCTGCTCGCATGCAATCCGCCAGACCACACTGCTTTTGATCCTATTTTACCGGTAATGTCACCAATATATCCGAAAAAGTGATTCCTGAGCCATCTTCTTCGAATTATATTGGCAGCATTGATGATTTGGCCCTTTTCATCTGTTACATTTCTGAATCCATAATTCTCCAATTCGTCCTGATATCTGTATTGTTCAAAATATCCGGTACCAAAGGTGTAAAAGAATGTTGATTTTGCAGTGATATCGTTTTTGAATTTCTGGCTCCATACCAACTGACTTTGAGTTTGTCTGTAGTCGTCTACCTGATTTTTGTAGGTGTAATAATTATATCTTTGATCTGCATTAAATAAATTTAAAGAATCTTCTCTGGTAAGGTACAGGACTCCCTGATTTCTAAAATAATGGTTCAACAGATTCTGATCATTGTTATAAAAACGATCCTGAGGTACTCCGTTCCATGCCTGATAGGTTGTTTCTTTACCTGAAATTACCTGAAATCTGATTACAGAGCGATCGCTTATTTTAGCTGCTGACAAATAAAGACCCTGAAGTTCAGAACTTGCTCTGTCGATAAAACCATCAGATTTGATGATGCTATAGCTTCCATCGATAGTGAACTTTTGGTTCATCAACCCTGTTCCAAACCTAAGTGAAGATTTCAAGGTGCCGAAACTTCCCATGGATAGGGAGGCCTGTGTATATGGGTTTATTCTAAACTGATTGGTATTAATACTTACCGTTCCGCCAAACGCACCAGCTCCATTTGTAGAAGCGCCTACGCCTCTTTGAATTTGTATATTGTCTGCAGAGGAAACCAGGTCCGGCATATTTACCCAAAACACACCCTGCGATTCAGCATCGTTGACAGGTACGCCATTGATTGTTACATTTATTCTGCTCTGGTCACTACCTCTTATTCTCATTGAGGTATAACCAATACCATTTCCTGCATCGGAGCTAAAAACTAGTGAGGTTGAATTTTGGAGCAATACGGGTAAATCCTGTCCAAGATTTTCTTTCCGGAGTGATTTTCCACTTATATTGGAATATCTGAAGGGTGCATTATCATTTAGCCTGTTTCCAGTTATTTCCAGGGCTTCCAGTTGGAATATATCTCCCGTGAGCGTGACATTCAATACAGTGTCAGAATAAAGTTTTATCGACCGGCTAACCGTTTCATATCCGGTGTAGGAAAACTTGATTGTATAGCTGCCTGGCGGCACATCAGAAAGTATGTAATTTCCTTTTTGATCTGTCGTTGTCCCTACTTGCAAGGAGTCATTTTTTACATAGATTAATGCAAGTTCAAGTGGCTCTTGTTGTGCATTGATAATTCTGCCTCTTATAGTATTTTGGGCAAGGATATCTAAAACTATCAGAAGGGAAAATAAAAAAACATAAAACGCTCTCATATCATACTTTTTAATGAAGGAGCGACTTGAATTCTTTGGCTTGCTGTCTTTTCTACCAAAAGACTATATTACATATTCCCTTGCCGGAATTACCCGTCCAGGTTCAATGGGTGTAATCTCAGCCATGAATACGGCACCCCAAATGCAGCACAAAAATACATTAAAATTTGTAAACGATATGATAATTTGACAATACTCTGATTTTTGCATCGCGGCTTTTTCTTAAGTTTGTGATCGGAAAAAAGAGAAACAATTTTTTTATAAAGCAAATTGTTTTCAGGATTTGATAGAGAGGATTAATGTTTTTAGTGAAAATTAAAATAAGATGATGAAATTTTGGAGTCTGATAGCACTTGTTTTTTTAGGATCAAACATGATTCTGGCGCAGGATACTTTTAGTTATGAGAAAGAAAAACATTTGAGGAATGTAAAACAGATAACTTTTGGAGGAGATAATGCAGAGGGATACTGGTCTTTTGATGATAAAAAATTAATTTTTCAGTCAACCAACAAAAAGTGGGGTGTAACCTGTGATCAGATTTATATCATGGATTTTGATAATCAGACGGAAGGTGTTCCGCCAATGGTAAGTACAGGGTTGGGAAGAACTACCTGTAGTTTTTTTATGCCAGATAATAAGACAGTGGTTTATGCTTCCACACACGAAGGGGATAAAAATTGTCCACATGTTCCGGGTAGGAGGGATGATGGCAAATATGTTTGGCCTATTTACGATACCTACGATATTTACCATAGTGATATTAATGGCAATTTTATAGCAAAATTAACAGACTCGCCCGGGTATGATGCTGAAGCAACAGTTTCTCCCCTTGGAGACAAAATAGTGTTTACATCTACACGCAATGGTGATCTTGATTTATTTACCATGAATATCGATGGCAGTGATATACGTCAGGTAACCAATACGCTTGGATATGATGGTGGTGCTTTTTTCTCACCTGATGGCAAAAAGCTTATTTTCAGAGCTTCCCGCCCAAGAACAGAAGAAGAAATAAAGGTATACAAGGATTTATTGTCTCAAGGATTGGTTATGCCAACAGAAATGGAATTATTTGTATGCAATATTGATGGCACTGATCTAAGGCAGATTACCAAACTGGGTAAAGCCAATTGGGCGCCATATTTTCATCCAAAGGGAGAGAAGATTTTATTTTCCTCCAATCATCACAGCAAGCGAGGGTACCAGTTTAATTTGTTTATGATAAATCTAGACGGCACAGGCCTGGAACAAGTAACATTCGATCCGGTTTTCGACTCATTTCCGATGTTTTCCTATGATGGAACAAAGCTGGTATTTGCATCCAACAGAAATAACAAAGGTACGAGAGATACGAATCTTTTTATTGCAGAATGGGAGGACTGAAAACGTTAGCTTTTGTCTCAAGTTTTGGGAAATTTCGCTTTTAATTGTATCTTTGCAATCTTCATCGCCGAAGTGGTGAAATTGGTAGACACGCACGTTTCAGAGGCGTGTGACGCGAGTCATGCGGGTTCGAGTCCCGCCTTCGGCACACAACACAGGCATGCTTTAATTTAATTTATTGGCATGCCTGTTTATTAATCTGATTTCTCCGTTCAGACATGTATATGTTTCCGAGTATTTTAGCTTTATTTCCAGGTATGTGTTGTCAAGAGAAACTTTGAAGATGCCCTGACCTGTTATGATTACAACATTATCAAATACTCGTGCGGCGCAGCTTTCTACAATAATATCATGATAGATCAGCTTTTTGCTCTGCAGATTTGACATCATTTCTTCTTTAGTCTCTTCCCATCCGTTGGAATGAATATATTTTAAATCATCATCCAAAATCAGGGTTAAAGAATCTAAGGTACCTGATTTCATCCATCCATATTTTAAATGATGCAGTGACAGAGCTTTTTGTTTTAGGGCTGTCAAATCTTTGCAGCTAATGTCCTGAGCCCAAGAATATTGAAATATTAGCAATAAAATCCAACAACAATATAGTCTCTTCATTTTTCAATTTTTATATGATAAATACTGTAAGATTTTATATTTTCATTTATAATTTTTAAGCGTATACAGGCCGCGTGCAAGGCTCATTAAAGTTTAAATCTGAAATACATAAACTTTAAAAAAACCAGATTAACCAAAATAAAAAAAGTCAGTATAAAACTGACTTTTTTGGTGGAGAATACCGGGCTCGAACCGGTGACCTCTACGCTGCCAGCGTAGCGCTCTAGCCAACTGAGCTAATTCCCCGCTTTGGAGTTGCAAAATTAATGGGTATTTGAGTCATTTACTAACAAATCGTAATTTTAATTTTTAATTTTGCCATGTATTTAGACAATTATGAACTTTGACGAGATTGTAAGACAAATTAAATCCGGAAACGTTTCACCGGTATATTTTCTATCCGGAGAGGAGCCATTTTTTATTGATTCATTATCTGATCTGATGGAAGCATCTGTGTTAACAGAGCAGGAAAAAAGCTTTGATCAGATTATAGCTTACGGAAAAGATGTAAATGGCAGGCAAATCCTTGATGAATTAATGCAATTTCCGATGATAGCCCGAAAGAAGGTGGTCGTAGTCCGGGAGGCACAGGATGTTAAGGATCTTGATGCTCTCTTGACATATATTGAAAAACCGGCTGATCATTCTGTTTTAATTCTCTGTTACAAATACAAAAAACTTGACAAAAGGACTAAGATTTCAAAAGCATTGGAAAACCATGCAGTTGTATTTGAATCCAAGGCTTTATATGATAATCAGGTGCCTGCGTGGATTGTTCAATTTATTAAAAACAAGGGTTTTTATTGTGATACAGCTGCAGCTGATTTACTGGCAGAATACATTGGTACTGAGTTGACAAAAGTTTCCAATGAGCTTGAAAAATTATTAATCTCATTGCCATCGGGAGGCAAAGTCACAGTTGATATGGTGACGGAAAACATCGGTATCAGCAAGGAATATAATATTTTTGAATTTCAGAAAGCCATAGCTTTGAAGGATTTCTCCAAAGCCAGCAGAATAATAGATTATTTTGTGCAGAATACAAAACTGAATCCGGTAATTCCTTCCATTTCCAGTCTGTTCAATTATTTTTATAAAATATTAATTGTCAAATTTCATTCTAAGGAGAATGATGCCAGTCTTATGCGATTGCTTGGCCTTGGCAATATGTATTTTGTAAAGGAATACAGGGAAGCAGCCAGAAATTACAGTCTTGTTCATGTAAAGAAAATACTTGGAGAGCTTAAAAGTGCCGATTTAAAATCAAAGGGAATAGGCGGAGCCAATGATGATGCAGTTATTTATAAGGATTTGTTTTTTCAGATCATGTATGAGGAATCTGTGGAATCATTTTCATAAAAGTATTTTATTATCAAAATTAAAGTGTATTCATGGAAAACAGGAAAATTGGAGTACTTGGAGGTGGTCAGTTGGGTAAGATGCTTAGTCAGGCAGCCAGCAAATTTCATCTGGATATCCATGTGCTTGAAAACGATGCGGAATGCCCTGCATCTTATACCTGTGCGCAGTTTAACAAAGGAAATATCACATCTTTTGATGATGTATATCAATTTGGTAAACAAATGGATATTATCACCATTGAAATAGAAAGTGTAAATCTGGCTGCCCTTGAGTCATTGGAGCAGGAAGGGAAAAAAGTTTATCCCCAGCCTTCCGTACTAAGGGTTATAACAGATAAGGGGCTTCAAAAAACTTTTTATGCGTCTCATGGAATACCTACCAGTCAGTTTGCGCTTTATGACAATAAAACAGATATATTAAAAGCAATTGCATCCGAAAATATTACCTTTCCATTTGTACAAAAATTGCGCAGAGACGGGTATGATGGCAGAGGAGTGCAAATTATAAGACATAAAGAACAGATAGATAACTTGTTTGAGGCACCTTCCGTGGTAGAAGCTTTGGTGGATATAGAAAAGGAGATTTCCGTTATTGTCGCCCGCAACGAGGATGGGCGCATAACAGCTTTTCCTGTTGTTGAAATGGAATTTCACCCGGAGGCTAATCTGGTGGAATTTTTATTTTGTCCATCTGAAACTTCCGAGGCAATTCAGACCAAAGCCACTGCACTTGCCTGCAAGCTGGCAGCAGATTTTGAAATTGTCGGATTACTGGCCGTGGAGATGTTTGTTGCGAAATCAGGGGAAATTCTTGTCAATGAAGTCGCGCCGAGGCCCCATAATAGTGGGCATCAGACTATTGAAGCCAATTACACATCTCAGTATGAGCAACATTTGAGATGTATTCTAAACTGGCCTCTTGGAGATACCAATGCCCATCATGCCTCTGTTATGGTCAATCTCCTTGGGGAAGTATCCTATGCGGGTAAGGCAATATATTCAAATGCGGAACAAATTCTGGATATGCCGGGAGTGTATATTCATATTTACGGAAAAAAAGAAACAAAACCTTTCCGGAAGATGGGACATGTCACAGTTATAAGTCAAGAATTGAAAGATGCGGTTGAAAAAGCCAGGATTGTAAAAAACACTTTAAAAATCATATCATAAAGTGAAGTTGAGGATGTTTATACAAACAATAATTATTATTTTTCATTTGAATTCCATTTGAGCATATAAACCAGTCACAGTAGGTGTGACAAAAATAAATAGATATGAAAAATCCATTAGTAGGTATTATCATGGGTTCAGATTCGGACCTGGTCGTAATGAAAGATGCAGCTGACATTATGGATAAATTTAGTATTCCATACGAAATTGATATTGTTTCAGCACACAGAACGCCGCAAAGGATGTTTGATTATGCCCGGAATGCGCACGAGAGAGGATTAAAAGTCATTATTGCAGGAGCTGGTGGTGCGGCACATCTTCCCGGAATGGTAGCTTCATTGACGACATTGCCTGTAATTGGAGTTCCTGTAAAATCCTCAAATTCAATGGATGGCTGGGATTCTGTTTTATCCATTTTACAGATGCCAAATGGTGTTCCTGTAGCCACTGTAGCACTGAATAGTTCCAAAAATGCCGGTATTCTGGCAGCCTCCATTCTGGCAACCAATGATAGTTTACTTATGCAACAATTAATTGATTTTAAGAAGGAAATGGAACTTCAGGCACATGAAAAATCAAAAAAAATTAAAAAATAAGATTTTGGGAAAGAGAAATTTTGTTGTTAATGCTGTTTTGTGCAAATGCCCACGGTGTCAGGATGGTGATTTGTTTGTCAAGCCTATGAACGTAGCGAAACCTGTTGATATGCCACAGCAATGCCCTGTTTGTGGTCAACAGTACCTACCTGAACCTGGTTTTTATTATGGAGCCATGTTTCTATCTTATATAATGTCTGGCTTCTTCTTTCTCGGAGTGGTAGGGTGTTGTATTATGGTTTTCGGTATGACTGTAAATTCCGCCATGCTCCTGCTGATTGGTGTTGCTGTATTGACTTATTTACCTTTGCTAAGATTTTCAAGATCCTTATGGATTAATTTGTTGGTAAAATATAATCCGAAAGCGAGGGAGGAAATCAGAGCAACCACATTTGGGGACTGAAAGTCACTTTGTTTTATGTTTCAGGTATTTGCTAAACAGGTAATGGCTGCTAAGCATCCCAAATCCCATAACGGAGACAGAGCTTACAGGCATTAATATGGCTGCAACAACAGGGGAAAGAAGGCCCTGTACGGCAAACCACAACCCGATAATATTATATGTCAAAGCAAGTAAAAATGCTCCCCAGATAAGAATTCTTGTTTTTTTAAGCAGAAGCAAAAATGGAAGAAGCTTTTCAAAATTTTTGGCATCAACGATAATGTCACATGCAGGTGTAAAATTATTGGATTGGTCAGAAATTACTACGCCTACATCTGCCTGTTTCAGGGCTCCTGCATCATTGAGTCCGTCTCCAATCATAAGTACACGGTAGCCTTTTTGCTGTTCAGCTTTTATATGATTAAGTTTTTCAAGAGGTGATTGCTGAAATTTCATTCCGGAGAGGAAGGGAAAATCAGCAGATATTCTGTTTTTTTCTCTGAGATGGTCTCCGGATAAAATTTGAACAGGAAACTTTTCAGAGAGTGTCTTTAAGATGTGATTTAAGCCGGCCCTATACTGATGTGATACTTCGAAAAAACCCATTTTGCCTTCATTTATCTGTATATAAACACCTCTTTGGTCTTCGCCTTGATTATTGCCAAATATAAAAGCATGTGAACCTATGCGGACGGTTTCTAACCCAAAAGTGCCCGTCAGCCCTGCTCCTGGTTTTTCTTCAAAAGTATCAGGAAGGATGGTGTCTGTACTTTCCAATGTTGAAAATATAGCTTTGCTCAGAGGGTGTCCTGATTGAAAGGCAAGTGACTTAACGAGAGATTTATGAAATGAAGACAATTTTTTTCCTTTCCAGGAAAGTTTAATTTTCTGATGGTCTGTAATGGTTCCTGTTTTATCAAAAATAATGAGATCTGTTTGCTGGGTGCGTTCAATGGTTTCCACATTTTTAATATAAAATCCCATAGATCCTGCCAGCCTTAAGAGGTTGCCATAGGTAAAAGGAATAGCCAGTGATAGTGCACAAGGGCATGCTACAATTAAAACTGCAGTAAAACTATTAAAAGCCGTGCTTTTGTCTGTGACAAGCCAGTACACCAATGTGATAACCGCAATGATTAGTATAGTAACTGTAAAGTACTTTCCGATTTTGTGTATCAGCATTTGAGTGCTCTGGCGTTTGTCCATGGAGAAACTATCCTCATCCCACAAAGAGCTCAGATATGACTGGTCAACCTTTTTTAAAACCTTAAGAATAATTTGTTTTCCTACATGTTTTCCTCCGGCGAAAACTTTATCTCCGGGCATTTTTCGAACGATATCTGATTCACCCGTCACAAAACTATAGTCTAAATTGGCTTCGCCCTGTTCAATAATGGCGTCTGCAGGTATTATTTCCTCGTTTTTAATCAGTATTTTATCTCCTGTAACAATTTTGTCCAGGGTTTTTGATTGCCATTTGTCATGGTGTAAAACCAAAGCTGATATAGGAAAATAGGATTTGTAATTTCTGTCAAAGGAAATGGAAGCGAATGTATAATTCTGAAACCATTTACCGATGAGGAGAAAAAAAATAAACCCTACGAGGCTGTCAAGATAGCCTTCGCCATTTCCCGATAATATTTCATAGGTACTTCTTCCAAATAATGTCAGAATACCAATAGCTATAGGAATGTCAATATTGATTAGTTTTAACTTAATTGTAAACCATGCCGATCTCAGATAGTCAAATCCACTGTAAAGAACTACAGGAATACTCAGTAAGATATTTACATACCCCAGATAGTGTCTGAAATCGCTTTCTTCAAAGCCAAGGTATTCCGGGAAACTCAAAAGCATTATGTTCCCAAATGAAAAACCTGCAAGACCAAGTTTATAAATCAATGACCGGTTAACAAATACAGTTTTTGGTTCATCAAGTTTATGCAGGTTTAGTTCTGGCTCATATCCTATTTTACTCAGAAGCTCTACGACTTTTCTCAGAGATATTAAAGTGGGATTGAATGTAACTGCAGCTGATTTTTTTAAAAAATCAACTCTTGAATACAAAATGCCGGGATGTAGTTTTTGTATGTTTTCAAGCAGCCATACACAAGAAGAGCAGTGTATTTGAGGAATCTGAAAACTGATTTTTGAAAGATTGTTTTCCTGAAACTCCAGTAATTTTTCAACAACAGTCGGATCATCAAGGAATGTAAAGTCTTTGGATAGTTTGGATTTTTGACTTACTCCTGGTTGTTGTTCAAAGGAATAATAGTGAGATAAGCCATTCTCATGCAGGACTGAATATATAATCTGACATCCAGAGCAACAAAAATGATTTGATTTTTCCTTAATAATTTCCTGTCCGCACAGATCACCACAATGTCTGCAGTATAGTTTTGTTTCAGGCTTAGGGGCGATAGCCACCTCCATAGATATATTATTTTGATATGCGAAAATAGCAATAGCTCTATAGGGCCCTTATGATTTTGATCATAGTTTGACATGATTGAACTTCATGCAAGTTTTTTCTTTAGTTTGAATTTTCTACAGGGGGTACAAATAT